>SDBV01000138.1_pt1 | contig 89483 bp, 80 predicted proteins | sample 2277081 | NCBI WGS metagenome assembly SDBV01 (sample SAMN10402039, study PRJNA504765) | marine sediment metagenome | isolation source: marine sediment core GS10_PC15, 223 cmbsf | place: Arctic Ocean: Southern Knipovich Ridge | collected 2010
AGATCATCCGCACGGGATTGGGGCTTGGCGTGGATTACTCGCTGACGCACAGTTGCTACGACCCTGCCGGCGACGGCGCCGCCTGCGGGCGATGCGATGCGTGCCGCCTTCGCCTGGAAGGCTTCGCCGACACCAGCGCGACCGATCCGGCGCGCTATCAAACCTGACTAGGTTACTTAGAATCTCCCTCGTCCTGTTGGGGCTCTAAGACTTCGCACGTGTGCTTAGAGGAGCATCGCCTACACCCGCACGAGCCACTGCCGGTCACCAGGCGATATACGAACCGCACTACCCCGGCGGCACCCGCCAGCACAATCAGACCGACTATCACGTTCTGCCACATGGTTAGCTGCTTACCATTCCACTGCCCCACCCGGCTGCACTTGCCAGTTGATACATCGCGGTCGTGATGACCCACGCCAGGACGGTCAGATATCCCCACTGCAGTGCCGCCCATTTCCACGATCCGCTCTCGCGCAGCGTAATGGCCACGGTCGCCATGCACGGTGCGCTGATGAGGATGAAGACCATAATCGCCAGGCCCTGAAGCGGGGTGTAAGCGGCCGCCAGCCTATCCGTCAGGGACTGGCCCTGGCCGTCTGGATCATCGCCGACGGCGTAGACCACTCCCATCTGTCCTATGAACGCCTCTTTGGCGGCCATGGCGCCCAGCAACGCCGTGGAGATCTTCCAGTCAAACCCGCATGGCTTCATGACCGGTGCTATGAACCCGCCAAGCCTCCCTATCGTCGAGTAAGTAAGCTTCGCCTGGTAAACCGCCGCCCGGGCGTTTTGTCCTTCAGCTTGGGCCTGGCGGGCGATTTGCTGCTGCTGTTGTTCGGGTAGGACGGGCCAGGTCTTCAACGCCCAAAGTACGATGACGACGGCGAGGATGATCGTCCCGACCTTTTTTACGTACTGCCACGTCCGCTCCCATGTATGCACGAGCAACCCGCGCAGCGCGGGGAGGCGGTAGGGCGGCAGCTCCAGGATGAACGGGGTTACCTCGCCGCGGAAGATCGTCGCACGGAAGATCTTGATGCAGCAGGCGCCCAGGACGATCCCGAGCACGTAAATCCCGAACAGTATCAGCGCCTGGTTGGTTACCTCGATTACACCCAGCAGGCGGATCAGCACGCGCGGCCGGAAGAAGGCGCCCAGGATCAGGACGTAGACGGGCAGGCGGGCCCCGCAGCTCATCAGCGGTAAGACGAGTATGGTCGTCAACCGATCGCGGCGGGTCTCCAGTATCCGCGTAGCCATTATCGCCGGGACGGTGCACCCGAACCCGATCAACATGGGGATAAAGCTCTTTCCGTGCAGTCCGATCTTGTGCATCAGCTTGTCCAGGATAAAGGCTGCTCGGGCCATGTACCCTGAGTCTTCCAGGATTGCAATGGCGAGGTACAGCAGCATGATCAGCGGCGCAAACGACAGGACCGCTCCGACACCCTCGATAAGACCGTCCGCAAGCAGGCTTACCAAGAGGCTGTCGCCCGCCGGCGCCAGAGACCTGACGCTGTCCGCCAGGGCCCCCATCCAGCCGTCCAGAACCTCCACCATCGGGTTACCCAGTCTGAAGGTTATCTGGAATACCAGGTACATCGCCGCGGCGAAGACGGGCAGGCCGACGAACCGGTTGGTCAGGACCGCATCGATCTTGTCGCTAAGTGCATGGCGGGTCTCGACGGTGTGCGTGACGGCCTCGGTGCAGGCGCCGGAGATGAATCCGTATCGTCTATCGGCCAGTATTATCTCGGCCGAATCGCCGCAGACCTTCTCGATGTGCGTTCGCAGGCGGCGCGCCTCGGTGAGGATCTTCTCGGCCCGTTGTCCGCAGAGCTTGTTGAGGCGCTTGATCGTCTCGGCGTCGTCCTCCAGTAGTTTGATCGCGAACCAGCGCTTGTGGGCCTCGAGGTCGGTTTCTTGGGCCAGCATATCTTCCAGCTGCGACAGATGCGGCTCGATCTCGCTTCCGTAGTTGGGTTGTTGCTGGGTTTTCACCGCAGCATCGCGCTGTTGGGCAGCCGCGACGGCTGCGCTGAGCAGATCGTCTATCCCGGTGCCCTTGTGCGCGACCGTCGGGACGATCGGGACGCCCAGAAGCTGCGAGAGCTTCTTGTTGTCGATGCTGTAACCTTGCGACGCGGCGAGGTCGGATTTGTTGAACGCCAACACCAGTGGGGCCGACAGCTCGATAAACTGTGTCGCCAGGTAGAGGTTCCGCTCCAGATTGGACGAGTCGATGATGTCGATGACGACGTCGGGGCTTTGCTCTATGACGAAGTTGCGGGCGACCACCTCTTCGATGCTGTAGGGTGTCAGGGAGTATGTACCGGGCAGATCAACCACGTTCAGCTGTGTCCCGTGGTGCTCCGTGCGGCCCTCCTTCTTCTCGACAGTGACGCCGGGATAATTCCCTACGTGCTGGTGGGAACCGGTTATGGTGTTGAAGATCGTTGTCTTACCTGAGTTGGGATTCCCCGCCAGTGCGATTGTGAATCGTGGTTTACTCATCAGTCCTCTGTTAGTCCTTTGTCGTCTCGCTCGTCACACGAACCGTGATTCGATGCACCATTCCGCGGCCGAGCACGAAGCGGGCGTTGTTCAGAGAGATGATCAGCGGGCCTGGGTGGTCCTTGCCCAGCACGGTGAAGCGAACGCCCGGCCTGATGCCCATCTCGGCGAGACGATGTTGCAGGCCCCTACCCGCCCGGGCGCGGACGAACTCGACCTCCTGCCCCGTCGCCACAACCCAAAGCGGTATAGCTGATCCCTGATCCGGTGGGCTACCCGGCGGCGCGTTCCCTGCCATCGGTTCATTTGGCGTCGTGTGTGTCATTTCAAGATCTTTATCACCTCATGCAGCGGCGTCGCCTGGTTCGCCGCCCTTCTCGTCGCCAGTGTCCAGACAATACTTCCCAAACGCCTCAGACACCCCTTGCTCCCAGAGCTGCGATTCTTGAACGAACCGGGCGAACTTGCTGAGCCTGTTCAGTACGACATCGTCGACGCTGTGTTCCATGCGGCAGGCGTTGGCGTCGGCGCGCCGCCCGTCAAGGTGGAGGACCTCCGTCAGGAAACTGCGAATGACCTCGTGCCGCTGGTGGACCTGCTGTCCCGCAGCCCTACCGCGATCCGTCAGCGTGATGATCTCGTAAGGGTCGTAGTTGACCAACCGTCGCTTCGAAAGGGCATGCAGGGCCGCCGTGACCGATGACATCGAGACGCCCAGACGTTTTGCAATGTCGCGCACGCGGGCGACCTGCCCTTGGGCGGACAGGTCCAATATTGCCTCGAGGTAATCCTCAAGCGAGCCGCTGAGGTCCTTGCGTGCCTTGGGTTTCGCTTTGAGCCTTGTCTTGGTCATCGCCAATCCTACGGTCCCGGCAAGCCTGCCGGATAAGGGATTCGAACCAGTTAAGTTCGACCCATCAAACTTTCTATCGGTAGGCTAACAAACTTGTGCTAATAAAACAAGTACTAATTGCACTTTCCTGCTCTTGGTGAGCAATAATGGCTTATCCCTTGCTACTACGTAAGTTACCTGATCTGCCGTGCCAGGGCATCGGCGGCGTCTTGGGGGTCACCGTCGATTTTCAGCAGGTACCAACTGGCCAGGACACCTAAGCCCGGATCTCGTGAAGTGGATCGGTTGAGGATTGCTCGCAGCTTGGCCGCCGCCGCCGGGTCCGCAAAGTACCCCAGCACCAGCGCCGCGTTGGTCGCCGGCTGTTCGTACGGACTTGCGAGAAACGGCCGGATTAAGCTACAAACGGCGCGGTTCTGCGACTGCAGCAGGCCGGCCGTGACTACTCGCGTTATTGTGCTGTATCGGCGCGACAGAATCTCTTTCAGTCCAGCCATCGCCGCCGAGGTGTCCAGGTCGGCCAGGATTCCCGCCGCAGTTGCCGCTAAGTGGTGTTCCGTCTCCGGCCGGGGAGCATTCGGTTCAACCGAGCGGATGTAATCCAGAAGCGCCTCGGTGTAGAAACCTGCCGCCTCGCGGTGGGTGTCGAGGTCCTGTCGCGCGCGGCGAAGAATCCCGTCAACTACGATCGGGTGTCCAAGCTTCATTGCAGCGGCGACGGCCTGGGCTGCGTTCTGTCCGCCGTCCGTCCGAGCCAGCTCAAACCGCGCCATCAGGCCCAGCGCGTCGTCGTGGGCGGCGATCGCCTCCAGATGAGCCTGGGAGTCGTCGCAGTCGGCGAGTATCGCCAATAGCTGCGTGCGGAAGACCAGGTCCTGCGATTTGCCTATCGCTTCTCGTATCATCGCCGAGGCCCTGGGTGAAATAGCTGCGTACGCCATATACGCCCGCAGCCTCAGTGGTTTCGATTCCGTCCGGGCCACCTGCTCGACCAGCTCGGCGGCCGATGAGATCTTCCCTCGCTCGATCTGCTCGAGCATAAGCTGCTTCAGAAGCTCGCCGGTGTCTGTCCCGCACAGGACTTCGCCGATCGGGGCCAGCTGATCGGTGTGCCCCAGCATCAGCAGGGCGATTCTCGCCAGGTTTGCGGTGGCGGGGTCCGCCGAGCGGCTTAACTCTTGCAGGACATGCGCCGTTTGGGCGACCTGCCCTTGCTGCGCCAGCGCGCAGGCGGCGAGGCAGCGGATCCTCTCGTCGTCGGTATCCATCGCTTCGGTGAGGTCATCGGTCGAAATCGCATCGAGGGCTACGAGGTGTCCCAGTGCCTGGCGGCGAACCTGAACCGACAGATCGCCCTTGAGCCGTTCGAGCATCACCGGGGCGGCGTCCTTACCCAAGACCCGCACCAGGGCCCTCAGCGCCAGCTGTTTGACCTGGAGGTCGCCCCCGCGCGCAAGAGCTCCCAGCGGCGCGGCCAGCTCCTTGTCGCCGGTGGCTGAAAGGGCCGCCAGTACTACTTCCAGCCGGTTCGGGTCTGTCTGCCGCAGTGCGTCAACCAGGTACGCTTGTGGATCGGGCCCTTGGTCGCCCGGCCCCGACGCGACCGGAACAACGGCGATCAATAGCAAAAGTAAGCAACTCAAAATCTACCTCGTATCTGGCGCCGGTTTATGTTCGGCGCTTCAGGTTACTTGATCTTACTTGGAAAGGAAACGCCGAATCGCCGCTGGGCCTCAGTCGGCGTTATCAAGAGGCGATGCGCTTCGCCCTTCATGAATTTGCCTTGGAATCCGCTTCTACCGCGGTTCGCCTTGGGGTGGTGCTGGGACTGGCGATTGTGCTGGATGTCTGCTGGAGGGGTACCAGCAGTTGGGCGGGGGCGGCTTGGGCTGGGTATTGAGCTTGGGTGTCGGTGCGGGCGGCGAGTGTTCCCTCGCTGAGCAGGGCAAGGGCGGCCTTGCGGGCGGTCTCGACGTTGGTTCCCTCGGCCAGTTCCACCAGGCGGTTCGCCATCTCGCTGACGACCGCGGCGGTCTTGTGGGCGGCGATGGCTGCGGCCAGTTGCTCGTCCAACCTCAACTGCTCTCGTAACCGCTTGGAGTTCAGGGCCCTCCGCAGTTGGTAGGGATGACCTTCAAACAGTTCCATGATCTGGGCGGAGGTTTTATCTTCTCGTATCCACTTCAACAGTTCCACGTAGCTGGGCATTAGCTGCTCCTTGTGATTTTCGCTATGTGGGGGCGCCGGATCGGGTCGGTCCCCCGCCGAAAAAGCGGTATGTCCTTCCACCCTTACAGGGCGCGACAAGCTTTGCGCGCGCACGGAGTGTAGTTTTTCGGATGGGTCGCGGCCGAACTGGTGGCCTGGCCGGGAAAAGAAAATTGTGAAGAAAAATCGCTGTCGCGGTGCCGCCGTGCGGCCGTGCGCGCGCAGTCGTGGTTTTCGGCCTGCCAAGTGACGGCCTTATCCGAGGATGGAAAGGATTGTCACGGCGATGGAGAAGTAGATCAAGATTCCCGATACGTCCATCAACGACGCAAGAAACGGGGCGCTGCTGACGGCTGGGTCCAGCCCGAGCCTCTTGAACAGGAAGGGGAGCATCGAGCCCGCCAGGTTGCCAAACGTCACCGCCACGACCATTGCCAGCGCAACGGCGATGGCGATTCCCACCGGCCGACCGAAAAGCAGCACGGTGAAGTAACCCAACGCGCCCAGTGTTACGCCAAGCGTAACACCTCGCATCAATTCGCGCCGCAGGACCCGCGACCAGTCGCGCAGGGCCATCTCCTGCAATGCCAACCCGCGTATCATAAGCCCGGCCATCTGCGAACCGGTGTTGCCGGCCGGGGAGTTGATCAGCGGCATGAACAGAACCAAGACCGCAAACTGGGCCAGGTGTTCAAATGACGTCAGCGCGACCGTGGTTATCATCTGTGCCATCAGCAGCAGGATAAGCCAGGGAAGGCGCTTTCGGATCATCCCCCAAAAACTCGTTCCGAAGTAACTGTACTCCAGCACGCCCATACCGGTGATCTTCTGGAAGTCCTCGGTGTCCTCTTCCTCGGCGACGTCCATCATGTCGTCGACGGTGACGATTCCGACCAGCACGCCCAGACCGGTGACTACCGGCAGGGCGACCGCGTCGTATTTTCTGAACAGCTCCACGGCCGGTTCGCGGTCGTCGGAGGCGCGAAGCGCCGCGATTACCCTGTTGTCCATGATGTCGCTGGCGCAGGAGGCGGTTGGTTCGGCCAGGACGAGCTGCTCGAGTGTAAGCTCGTCGATCAGCTTACCGCTCTCGTCGATAACGTAAATAACGTTGAGCGTTTCCTTCTCGGGCCCCACCTGGCGGATGTGTTCGAAGACCTGCTGTATCGTCCAGTCGGCGCGGACGGCTATGTACTCCGGGGTCATCAGCCTTCCGATGCTGTCCTCCGGATATGCCAGTAGACTGCGTGCGATTTGCAATTCATCCCCACGCAGTGTATCCAGCAGCCTTTGGGCAAGTTCGCCGGGTAGCTCTTCCAGCAGCTCGGTCCGGTCGTCGGGGGGCATTTCGTTGATGACGGTTGCGACCCTCTCGGATGAGAGCATCGACAGAAGGGCTTCTTGCTGCTCGATCTCCAGATCTCCCAGGACCTCGGCGGCCTGCTCGGCGCCCAGCAGGCGAAAGACCACGGCCAGGTCCTCGCCTTCAAGCTGGCCCAGCAGCTCGGCGAGGTCGTGCTCCTCCATCGCGCAGACGGTGCCCTTAAGCGTGGCGAAGTCCTTGGATTCGATGAGCGTGTGTATTTCCGGTCCCAGTGCGCTGCCCGTCATGATCGCAACTCCATTTGCCGTCGGGCGTCGTCCTACGGGCCCTAGGGTAACCTCGCTGCCTTGCAGTATCAAACAATGCACGATTGCGGCGGGAAGGAATTTACCCCACCGACCTGCTGCCGGTTGGCGTATAATAGTTTCAGGCTGGATGCGCGGAAGGCTGCTCCCGCTCCGCCGGGCGACCGGTGGTGCGGGGGAGGAAAGTCCGAGCACCACTGAACCGCGGTGGTGGGTAACGCCCACCGTCCCGGCCGGGTCAAATCACATCTGGGCTGGACCGGGATAGGGAAAGTGCCACAGAAAATATACCGCCCACGTGAGCTTCGGCGAAGGTGGGTAAGGGTGAAAAGGTGCGGTAAGAGCGCACCGCGGCCGGCGTGAGTCGGCCGGCACGGTAAACCCCACCGGGTGTAAGGCCAAGCAGCGGGTTAGGCGTGGTTCAGGCTTCACACCCGCGGGTAGGCCGCTCCCCGAGACGATCGGGGGAGCCCGTCGGTGACGGCGGGTCCAGATAAATAGCCTTCGCCGCCGCCGTGGTGACCCGCCTCGGCGGTGGGACAGAACTCGGCTTACAGCGCATCCGGCCGGGTTGATTTGTCGGTGCGGGTAAGTACACTTGTCTGTCCGGTTTAGTGCGCGACCCGCTGCGGGGCGTAGCTCAGCTTGGTTTAGAGCGCGGCGTTCGGGACGCCGAGGTCGCTGGTTCGAATCCAGTCGCCCCGAGTTGACTGGACGAGTTCAAACTCGTCCAGTCAACTAGAGCAGGAGAGAGGGGATAGTAGAAAGTAGAACAAGCGCCAAAGCGTCGGCACTAAGCCGCCGCTTTGACAAGAGACTGAACCTCTCTCCTGTGGTCCACTTTCTACTCTCTCCCCGTTGGGATATGCTTAACGGCGACCATGGGCAGACAACACATCGAAAAACCGCAGTTACGGATGATCTGGCCGTCCGGTTTGCTCTCCCGGTCGGCTCACAACTGAGCGGAGCGGTTCTAGGCGTTCCGAAGCAGGGACGAGCTGAATGACTTCAGGTGATTAAGCGCATCCATATCGCTGGTGCTTCTGGTTGTGGCACAACGGCCCTGGGCAGGCCTTGGCGGCGCAACTGCGTTTCGCGTCTCTCGATACCGACGATTTCTTCTGGGAGCCGAGCTCGCCGCCCTATCAGCGGAAGAGAAGTCGCCGGGACCGATTGGCTTTGATCCTGAAGGCTCTGAATGCGCACCATGGGTCTGTTGTGTCGGGCTCAATCTGCGGATGGGGCCCCGAACTGGAAGAGTCGTTTGATCTAGTGGTGTTCTTGACCGTACGCAAAGAAGTCAGGCTGCGAAGGCTCATTGCCCGCGAAGAGTGCGAACTCGGACGCGTCGATCCAGAGTTCATTGAGTGGGCTGGGCGATATGACGAAGGCGGGTTGGAGATGCGAAGCCGCGCATTGCATGAACAGTGGCTCAACGGCTTGGCCTGCCCAGTGGTTCGCCTGGATGGGGAGAGGCCCGTGACGAACCTCGTGGACGAGGTGCTGCAGGCATCCGGAGAACCAGGTAATGCGATCGAGCAATGACGCTGCCGCCAGAAAGGCCTTGGCCGCCGGTTCAAGGTTCCGACAGTCGCCCGCAGCTGTCTTGGCCGAACCATCCTGGCGAACATTGCGGCGGGGTTTCGTGTGGCGGGCGTGGAAGCTACCATGTGGGACGCACGGGAACACATCTTCGGAGCGAGTATGGGCGAGACATTGGACTTGTCGTTCACCAGGGCCATTGGTGGCGAGGACCTCTTGCCGCTTTTTCGCCAGACCTATTGGGCGCCGAAGCGATCGGTTGATCAGATCGAGGGTATGTTGCACAACTCGCCGATCGTGCTGGGGGCTTGGCAGGGCCGACGGCTGATCGGATTTGCCCGGGTGCTGACCGATGATGTCTATCGGGCGGTGATCGACGACATTGTTGTGGACGAGCCATTCAGGGGTAGGGGTGTCGGGACGGCGATGGTCAAGGCGCTGCTGGAGCGACTCAAGCACGTCGAGGAGATCTTCTTAGGGTGTGATGCGAAGGAGGTTCGCTTCTACGAGAAGCTGGGATTTAATCGGGCCAAGAATCCATACATGAAGCTGCGCCCGGGCTGAGGGGACCGGCCTCGGTCCCGTTCGAGATGACCCGGGGCTCGCCGGTGACGCAGCCTATTTCTTGCGCCTGCGGATCAGCACCAAGCTTCCGATGCCCATCAGCGCCAGCCCGACCGGTTCCGGGATAGTGCCCCCGCCGTCGTCGATCAGGCCCCAGCCTATCCAGACATAACCGAAATCAACCCTGTTGACATCCCCGTCGCCGTTGAAGTCGCCTTGAAGCAGTGTCGCGCCGCCTTCGATGCCCCAGTTGGCCGCTAGGGCGGTCAGGTCCACTATGTCCGTGATCCCATCACCGTTGGCGTCGCCGGGGACACCCGTGTCGGGCAGGATGATGATATGGTTGATCATCAGCAGGTGGTCGCGCCGCAGCGGATCGCCGTCGGTGAAGTCTATCAGCGGTAGCTCGCCGAAGGCGTTGTGGATGGATGACCCGTTCGGCCATATCTGTTGTGAAGCCAGAAGGTCGACCACGTCCATCCCGGTGCCGATCACCTCGGCGAACACGGTGAACCCGCCGTTGTTGCTATCCAGGAATACGTTGTCGACCAGGTTAAAGAAGAACTCGCTGGTGGCGCTGTCGGGGTCGCCGGGAGTCTTGGCCATGGCTATCGTGCCGCGAAGGTTGGAACGATTGTACTCGTTCTCGTTGTCGATCGGCTCGACTGTCGGTATCTTGTCGATCCACTTAGTGGCGGCACCGTGTTCTACCGGCCAGATTGCCCCGGCCCCATCGGGATATACGGCAAAACCGCCGCCTTGAAGCACGAACTCGTCAGCGAGGCGGTGGAAGAAGCTGTCGATGTAATCGCCGCGATTGATATAGTTGAGGAAGTTCTGCACGGTGTCCGGCGTCTCGGTGTCAAACAACTCAATGTCAAACTGTCCGAGTGACGTGTCGAATCGCACAATTATATTGGCACAGGCCGTGGACGCAACGACAGACAGCACCAGCCCCGCTACACACAAAGCAAGGGTCGTTCTTCGGACATCAGCAGTACTTCCCATCAGAGATATCCTCCTGAATGCAGACACTTGGCGATCCTCAGCGTTGGAAAGCGACATCCCCTCACCTAAGGGGGTCAACAATCGATCCTCCCAACTGAACCAACGGCGAGGCAAATTCCCTTGAGCAGTTAAAGCATTTGCCTCATCTGCCTTATTGGCTTATTGGAAAGTATTATACCCGAGATTCGCCTCTTGTCAAGAGCTCTACGTAAGCCATGGGATGGTCTATCACGTGTTTATCAAATGAGTTGCGAAGGTTTCGAGGGCTGCGGTCCACCCGGTGAGGGTCCACAGCGAGTGACGATTGAATCTAGCCGCCGCTCACGACATGGGTGCTACAGTGAGCTGCAGTAAAGCGTTAGAGCTGCTCAGAGGTTGATGGCTTTCCACCCCTCGTTGAGCTCTTTGAGCAGTTCGACGACCTCGCGTATGGCCCTCGGGTCCGCCTTTGCGTTAGCCTCGCTCAGGTGGCGATGCATGAAGTGATAGAGTTTTCTTAGACTCATGGCGGCCTCGCCGCCTGCGTCGATGTCCAGACAGCAGTTCAGCTCGACGATGATGTCCATCGCCTTGACTATGAGCTTGCCCTTCTCGCCGACGTTGCCCCCCTCAAGCTCGACGACAGCCTGGTTGAGAAAGTTGATCGCCCCTTCGTACAACATCACGATCAGCTTCCCCGGTGACGCCGTCGATATGGTGTTCTCTTTATACGTCGCTATCCCGTCCATCGTCTATGTGTCCCTTCATCAGTCTTGGTTGTTTAACGTGTCAAGGGATGTTATCAGCGCGTCGAAGGCGCCCCGCTGGGCGTCCAGCATCGCCAAGGTCGCCTCCAGGCGGGCGTACTTGGCGACCAGCCATTCCTCCATGTCCATGAGGCGGTCCTCTTCCTTCTCGATCCTGTCGTCCAACCTGTCGAGCAGGCCGGTCCCGGTGTCGTTGGCGTAGCTGTCGCGCTTCAGCGTCATCGTCCCGGAGATGGCGTCGAGCATGTCGTCCAAGCGGTCGTAGATGGTCCCGGCGAACCCCTGCTTGACGCGGACTTCGTAGTCCGTTGTCTCGCTCGTCCCGAACTGCACGACCGTCAGAATCAAGTACTGCTCGGGATCGCCATAGGTCCCGCTGAGCGTGTCTCCGTCCGTGACCGTCAGCGTGCGATACTCCTCCTCGCTGTGAAGCTTGATGCGGGCCTCTGTGATGTTGCCGGCGCCGTCGAAGTCTATCTGCAGGTCATACACGCCGCCCGTGGTGGTCGGATCGGCGCTGGTAAACTCCACGTCGGTGCTGCTGGTTCGCCCGCTCGCCCGCCCGCCGATCAGCTCCAGGACGCCGAGGTAATCCTCGTTGATCGCATCTGTGAAGACGCTGGAGTCGAAGGTAATCTCGCCCAACTCATCGGCGACTTCCAGCCCGATGTGGGCCGGGAGTGTGTGGGTCTCCACGCCGTCGGTGAACCCCAGCGCCGGCTGCGTGATCGACGCTACGATCTGGTTGTACAGCCCGGTCAGAAAGTAATCTCCCTGCAGAACGCCCGACGTGTCCGTGTCCTGGTCGTACCCGGTGTACCTGTCCGCCGTCATCTCCAGCCCCGTGATAATCGCCGCCAGGTTGGTGAGGTCCTCCGTCAGCTGCGAGGTGCTGCGGTTCAGCGTGATGCTCACTGTCCCGGGCCCTGTCAGGTAGAGCGTGCCGCCGGGGATCGCGTCCGTGATGGTGTTGGAGGACCTTTCAATCCAGGTGGCGGGGGGATACCCGTTGACGCGAAACTGGGAATCCTGCGCCTGCTGGGCTTGGGTCCAGGCGGCGCCCGGGCCGAACCCGCTCAGCGTGGTACCCGCGTCGATGGCGATGGGGTAGTCCCCGCCGCTGTCCGTCCCGGTAAGGACCAGGTGGTAGCTGTCCGCCTCCCCCGCCTCATTTTGCAGGATGCTGGCGGTGACGCCGGGGTTGTTGTGGTCGTTGTTTATCTGGTCAACCAGCGTCGACAGCGTGGCGTCTTCGATCAATTCGATCGTCCGCGTGACCTCATCGTCCCCGGTCCCGTACGTGTAGACGAAATTGCTTCCCGCCTGCCCGTCCGTCCTGGTCCAGTCCGTTGCGGGGTCGTGGATCTCGTCAATGTCGTCCCCGGCCGTCTTCGTGACCGTCAGCAATCCGACGGCGCCCAGCTCCTCGGCCTTGAGCCTCAAGAAATACTGTCCGTCGACCTCCTCGACCGACGCGGCGTCATACTCGGCGATCGCCTGTGACTGCACGTTGATCAGCGCGACCACCTCGTTCAGTGTATAGGTCGTCGAGGTTTCGAAGACGACGCCGGTGATGTCGACTTCCGTTCCGAAGTCGAACGTGTACGTCGCGCCGTTGACGGTGGTCGTAAACCAGGTGTCGTCGGCCGCGTCGGACACGCCGTCCACGGTCAGCGCCTTGGAGCGGATCGGGCCCAGTATGGCTTCCAGGGATGCTATCCCGTCGTGGACCTCCATCTCCGCGTTGGCGAGCCGATTGACCTCGAACGTGTATACTCCCTCGCCGCGAGGGTTGGAGACGTACGCGTAGGCGACGTCGGTGTCGGAGGAGTTCGCCGTCACCCCCCGCAGCTCGGATGAATCACGCAGTGAGTCCACCGCGGACTTGAGCGTCCGCAGGCGGGCTTCGAAATCGGTCAGCGCGGCGTCTTCGGCCTTGTATTGGACCCTGCGGTCTGTCAGATTGATCAGTGTGCGGCTGTTGGAGGCGATGGTGTGGGCGATCAGCAGGTCCGTGTCGATCCCGGAGAAGATCCCTGAGAGGCCTACAGCCATGAGTCTTTCCTTGTAACCGCGTTGACTTGCGAAGCTTTACGTGGCGTTTCCATAGATCATTATCGTGCAAGGTTCCGATCACTTGAGCGCTTTGGCGTAGTTAACGCAGAACGTGCGGGGCGAGCGGACGGCGCGAAAAAGCAGCCCGCCCATCTTGGGGGATGGGCGGGCCTTAGCTACTTACCGGGCTTATCGTCTTGCGGTCCTTACCGGGTAGGGACTTCGGGTGCGGTCATTTTTTGCGGTAAGGCTCGCCTTTCGTAAGCCTTTAATTGTCAATTACTAACCAAGCAGCTTCAGTGCCATCTGCGGCATCATATTGGCTTGGGCCAGCATGGAAACGCCCGCCTGTGCCAACACCTGGTTCCGCGTCATGTTCGCCATTTCGGTCGCAACGTCGACATCCGAAATGCGTGACTCGGCTGTCAGCAGGTTCTCAGCCTGAATCGTGACGACCTGGGAGGCCGCCTCGAGTCGGTTCATCATGTAACCCAGCTTGGCACGGTACGTATCTTTGGTCGAGATCGCGGCATCCACGACGTCCAGTGCCAGGATCGCAGCGGCCTGCGTGTCGATTGACGCGCCTGTCCCGCTACCAGCCGTGCCGGTGTAATTACCGGCAGTCTCGAGCTTTGTGGCGGTTGTCACCACATCGCTTGCAGCTGTTGCCAGGGCCGTGGTCAGACCAGCCCCGGTCTTGTACGTCGAGAGCTTCAACTGGTATTGGTTGCTCCCAGCAAGGTATACGGCCGTCGCCATGTTGTACCCAGTCTGGGCAGCCACGGACTTGGCGTTAATCAGATCGATGATCTCCTGCATCGAGTAGTCGGCGTCGCCGCCACTGCCTGTGGTGGTAAGCCCCATGGTAAGAGCCCCGATGGCCACGTCGTCTGCGTCAGTATCGTCGGCGAACTCCAAAACGAGGTCGCCATTCGTGGTGACCTCGATCCAATTCACGTCGAGCGTCGCGGCCGCCCCGGTGTGAACGGCGAACTGCTTGGTGGCGCTCAACGAGAGCGTCCCGGCGTCCATCAACTCTCCGGTGATTGTGACCTTCGTCTCGGAAGACGCAGCCGTGCTGCCCAGGTGGATCTCGTAGGTCAGCTGGGAGTTGAGCAGGGCGATGTCGTTGAAGTCCGTCGTCTCGGCGATACGCGTGATTTCCTTCGCCAGCTCGGCGAACTCCTGGTTCATCAAGACTCGCTGGGGGTCAGAATACGAACCCGTCGCTGCCTGCTCGGACAGCTCCTTCAAACGGACGAGGATGGCGTTGACGGCACCGAGTGCACCTTCGGCCGTCTGAACCATGGAAATCCCGTCCTGGGCGTTCCTAACGCCCTGTCTCAGTGTTGCCACGTCTGCACGAATCAATTCGCGGACGGCCAGGCCGGCCGCGTCGTCCTTCGCACTGTTGATGCGCAGGCCGGACGAGAGCCTTTCAACTGACCGGGCCAGAGCGTTATAGCTCGTGCCCAGGTGCCTTGCGGCATTTTCTGCCATAAGGTTGTTCTTGATTGCTAACATGTTCGTCTCCTATAGAACGATTGTCCCGTCCTGCCCCCGCCTTTTTGAGGAGCCGGACCGCCTATTGCGTAGCGGGTCCTCCGCAGACCCGATGTCCTTCGCATTTGGTTTTGAATCGGCCGCCCCGGCCATTGCTGCCCCCGGATCAACGGCGCCTGGCACGTAGCTAGCCCAGCTAGATGCCTCTGAGCTTCCTTATCGATGGCAAGCTGGGAAACTTAAGGGGTCTGGATAAAAAAATGTTAAAATAGGTCGTCCACTGGGGGGGGTGACTATCTGGAACGTTCGGGTACTGAAAGCGCGTAGGGACTCGGCCAGGCTGAGACCACCCGGCAAGGCGGCGCGTAACCCATGTGTGTGCCACGCGTTACAAGGGCCGAGGGACGGGGCGATGAGCAGGGCTCGCGGGGCTTGAATTTGGTCGGCGGGGTGAGATTTCGCCCGGGGGCGGGTTGATCCAGAGCGCAAAGAAATCCTTGAATTGCGGCTGGAGCAGATCGCTGGTCCCTTCGGGCTGAAGGCCCAGGGGCAGTCGGCCGGCGCGGCGGATGGAGCGGTAGCGGGGGATGGATGGGGATAATGGGGCGGTTGGCGGGGCGTTACAGGCCGAGCTTGATGATCAGTTCCGCTGCGCGGGTTGCCACCTCGGGCGTGTCGAGGTCACCGGACTCCAGAAGCTGGCGGGCCTCGGCGACTGCGGCGGCGTCGATGTCCTCGGTCTCAATCGCCTGGCGGATGTAATCGATGTTGGCCGACAGGACCTCGGAGTCGGCCTCGTTGGTCGCCCCGCTGCTGGAGGTGCTGGTTTGAGGTATGTTTGCCGGGGGGACTTTCTCGGGCAAGGGGTTGGGGGGCACTGGTTGTGGTCCGTCTAAGCGCATTTTCGTGGCTCCTGATCCCTGTGTCCAAAGCTATTGTCGCGGGTCTTGGCGGGTGCTTGAAGCATTTTCTACAGTTTCTCCAGAGTTTTACCCAGTTTTACTAAAGTGCGCCGCGCCGTTGCGGATCGTTGGGGTTTTTCCTGGTGCGCGTTGGCGTTTCTGGCGGGGAGTGTCTGGGCTACCTCGTAGGCGACAAATTTCTGGAAGACCGCCGGGCTGAGCATCGCCAGGCGCCAGTCGATCGGCTCGTAGCCGGTGGTGCGCATATGGTCCTCAAAGAATTTCTTGATCCGTAATTCGGTTTGCTGGTTGGTGCTGTCCCAGATGTTGTCGACGCCCCACAGGAGCTTACCGGCCTGCAGGTCCAACAGGCGCAGGTGCAGCCCGATCTGCATCCGTGGGTACGGCTGCTGGTGATTTACCCACCCATAGAGGATGGCGTTGCACTGAAGGGTGTCGCGCAGCTGGGCGAGCTGTTCGATTGTGTGTGGCCCCCTGCGGTTGAGGGGTAAGTCCAGACACACCGGATCGGTCCGGTCGAACAGAGCAAGGTGGAATAGGTTACGCCCTTGTATGGCCCGAAACAGGGCGCCGCTCATGTTCCGTGCGGTCTCGGTGTCGTTCTGTTCGCCGGTCAGTTCGACGAATGCGATCCGCCGGATCTTGGTAAGCTCTTGCGGAGGCCCGATATAGTAATTTATCGCAGGCCCGGGTGGGGGTGGGGGATGGCACCCGGGTAAGGTGAGGGCGAAGATACAGACTGAGACGATCAGTGTTATCTTAGCTGTTCGTTTCACCGTTTGGTTTCCTCGTAGTTGCGGTTGTGTCTGTCGCCGGTTGCGTGGTTGGCTCGGGGGCCGCGATGACCGGTACGGGTTCTCCGCCCAACAGCTCCAAGACCTTCTTGAGGGCATTGATCTGGGCGGTCTGAGCCTGGCGCATTTCCTTGCGGAAACCGAGGACGTTCGACTTCCAGTTTTCTATTTCCTCTCGCATCTGGACGAGCATGGCGTTGGCGTCGCCCAATTCGGTTTGCGTTTGCGTGAGTTGGTTTTGAAGCTTTGCGACCTGGGCCATTAACTTGTGATTGTCCTTTTCCAGCTTGTGCTTTTCCTGTTGAATCTGGATAACGGTCTGCGACAACTCGGAGCACTTGCGGGACCAGACCAATGCACTTTGGACGGCGGAGGTATTTTCGGTGGTCGAATCGGCCTGGACAGCCAGGTCTCGCATGTAGTCGGCCTGGGCTTGCTGTGGTTGCTGCGGAGCCGGGGCGATGGGTTTGGGATCGGAGAACCCCAAGTCCTCACACCCGGCCAATATCGTCGCCGCAGCCAAGATTGCTGCTACCTTCAGTACGGGATACATGGATTCAGTTCTCCTTATCTTCTGAAGCGTTGTTTGCTCGTGGCGCTGGGTTTGGGTCTGTGGGGCCGGCCGGGGGTGACGGGCCGCCGCCCTGTGCCGTGCAATCGCACAGCAAAAGTATCTTTCTGCCACACCCGCACACCACCTCGACTACGGCGTCGGTGTCGTTCTGTTCGACGATCCGTGCCTGGGGGGGGTGTGGGCCTTGCCCTGCTGGGGCGCAGCCCAACTGGACGGACTGGGTCAGCTTGACCTCTGTCTTCTTAAGGACTGCGGCGGATGACTGGTCCATACGGTTCGGTCCTTTCACATCTGTCGTGTGCGGGGCACTTATGCAAGGTAGTCCACCTTGTGGTCTTTTTTCGTTTCATTTGTCTTGTCGGTCGAGGTATCGCCGGGTTGGGCCTCTGCCGCTTCGGGGGTGGGCGGGTCGGTGTCCTCTTGTTGTTCCCGGCGCCTCTTTTTGCGCTGTTTGGGGGCGGGCTTGTCCTTGCGGTACTTGTCACGTCCCACAGGAATCGGGCCCGTTATCTGCTGGGTCTGGTCGGTTGGGCGAACCGTGTTTTCTCCCGAGGGTGTCATGCGGCGCTCCTTAGCTTCATGGACAGCTTGAATATCGCGCTGGCGTGGAGCTGACTGACTCGTGACTCGGTGATATTCAGCACCTCGGCGACTTCCTTCATCGTCAGGTCACGTTCATAATATAACAGGAGGATGAGGCGGTCTCTTTTGGGTAGTTCCGTGATCGCTTGCGTCAGGTTCTTCAGGAGTTCTTTCTGCTGGGCTTGTGCCTCCGGCGACGGTGAGCGATCTTGCGGGATTAGCGCTCCCAGTGCGGGTTGATCGTCGTTGAGCCCGTGGATGGAGAGGAAGTGCTGCTTGCGAGCTTCTTCGAGGCTCCGATAAAGTTGCTGAGGCGATATGCCCAGTTCCGCCGCCAGGCTCTCGTCGCTGGGGGGCACCCCGGCGTCGGTGGTGAGTCTGCTGTAGGCGTTTCGGATGAGTTGAATCTGCTTGTGCACCGAGGGGGGGACGAAGGATTTGCTTCGAAGCTCGTCCAACACTGCGCCTCGGATTCGGATATACGCGTATGTCTTGAACTCGGTGTCCTTGGAGGAGTCGTATCCTTTGGCTGCCTTAACCAGCCCGAGCGTCCCTGCCGAGATCAGGTCTTCGATGTCCATTTTGTTGGAGATCGGCGAGACGATTTTTCGCACAATGTGCCTCACGAGCGGTAAGTATTCCATGATCCGCTTCTGCTGAAGCGCTTCGGAGGACTGATTGGCGTAGGCTTGGGAGATCTTGGCGCGCAGGTTGTTGGTCGGGTCCGTATGCGCCGTTTTGCCCATTCCAACACTCACTGCTTATGTCGCCTTCCCTTGCTTCTGTGTTCTTTCTTTTTGGCGTTGTGCATTTCTGACGATTTCATCGGTGACGACGCGTATTACCAATCGCCCGGCTATCGTCGCCACTACGTATAATACCGCTGCGCCCATCAGCGCCCTTGTGCTGCAGGCGAACAATGGCACGTCGCTGGCCCAGCCGACAAAGGCCAGCACAAAGAACCCCACAACAGCAACTATCGATGCTACTCGTCGCACTTCTGTACCTGCCATTTCAAACGTAGGCTTCTTCTTGGCGATCAGGATCTATCGCTGGTGATAGCTTCCATCGTCTCGGTTTGCAGCGAGACGGTACCGACTGACTCGATCTTCGTTCCAACCGCCAGTTCGTCGTACGCCAGAACCGGCAGCTGGGGGACTTGGCGGGCCAGGATCGGCGCGAGGTGCGGACGCGCCTTGAAATTGCACAGCAGGACCGTTTTGTCGTGCCCTTCGTCCATCGCCTTTTGCCATAGATCGGCTATTTGCTGGCTCAACTGCAGCGCACGGTCCGGCGGGATTGCAAGGGACTCGCCTTCAGCGTCCCTGGTGATGCTGTTACGCAGTTCGTATTCCAGGGCCGGCTCCAGGACAATCGCCGTGATCTTGCCTTCGCTGTCGGTGTGTTGCTCGGTGATCGTCCTGACCAGGGCCTTGCGGGCGAATTCCGTCAGGGCGCTTGGATCCTTGGTTCGTGTGGCGTGGTCTCCGAGGGCTTCCATGATCTGGGCCAGGTCGCGAATTGCGATCCCGTCTCTCAACAGGTTTTGAAGAACCCGATGAAGCAGTCCCATCGGGACTATTTCTCCCAGGATCCCGTTGATCAGTGAAGGTTGTTTTTCCTTGAGCCTGTCGGTAAGCTTCTGCACGTCGTCGCGGGAAAGCAGCTCGTAGGTGTGCTTGCGCAGCGTCTCGGACAGGTGGGTCATGAGCACCGATTCGGGTTCGACGACGGTGTAACCGGCAAGTTCGGCTTGTTCTTTCTGGTCCGGGTTTATCCAGATTACGGGCAGGTTGAACACCGGCTCCTTGGCCGGGACGCCCTGGATGGGATGCTGGACCGTTCCCGGGTCCATTGCCAGGAGCTTGTCCGGTTCGAGCTTCCCGGCGCTTATTACGTGATTGTTGATGCGAATCTGGTACGTATTACCTTCCAGCGATATGTTGTCGCGCAGACGCACCAACGGCAGGACAATACCGTATTCTTGGGCGAACTTACGCCTCAGCGGCGCGATGCGCTGTGATAAGCTTCCCTTACGGCGGGGGTCGATCGTTTTGATCAGTCTGGGACCGACTTGGATGGAGATCCTATCGATATCCAGCAGCTCTTCGACGGGCACCTGTTCCGCCTGGGCTTCGGGTTTGGCCTTGGGGGCGGCGCCGGCTGTTTCCTTCTCCAACTTACGCACCGCACGGGCCAGCACACCTCCCGTCAACGCCAGGATTACGAACGGGATCTTCGGAAAACCTGGGACAAGGACCATCCCTCCCAGCAGGAACGCCGCTATGGCGATCGGGCGGGACCGAGCGAGGAACTGGCGGGTCAGGTCCGTCGATACGTTGGACTTGCTGGAGGCCTTGGAGATCAGGAACCCCGAGGCCGTCGAGATGATGATGGCGGGGATCTGGCTGACAAGCCCGTCACCGATAGCGAGTAGGGAGTAGGTCGAGACGGATTCACTGGCGGACATTCCGTGCGTCATTCCGACGACGAACCCGCCGATCAGGTTGACGCACGTGATGATAAGACCTGCGATGGCGTCGCCGCGGATGAACTTGCTGGCACCGTCCATGGCGCCATAGAATTCGCTTTCGGAGACGATCTTGGCCCGGCGTTGGCGGGCGTCGTCCTCGCCGATCAGCCCGGCGTTCAGGTCGGCGTCGATCGCCATCTGCTTACCGGGCATCGCGTCGAGGTTGAATCTTGCAGCCACCTCGCTGATCCGCTCGGCGCCCTTGGTGATTACCACGAACTGGATGACTACCAGTATCAGAAAGACCACCAGACCCACCACCAAGCTGCTGCCGACCACGAAGTGTCCGAACGTGGCGATGATCTTCCCGGCGTCTCCTTGCAGCAGGATCAAGCGGGTCGAGGCGACGTTCAACGACAAGCGGAATAAGGTCACGAAAAGAAGCAGTGAGGGGAAGGTGGAGAACTCGATCGACTCCTTGGTCGCCAGCACCGCAACCAGTGTCGCTATACTGATTGCAATGCTGCAAGACAGCAGCATGTCCAGCAGGGAGGTCGGCAGCTGAAACAGCATCGACGCCATCACCACCGCGATACAAATGGCGAACAGGATATCGTTGTTGGCCAGCAGCCTGGACAGCCCCGGCGAGGACGAGTCCACTAAGGACCTGCTCAACGTAGTATCGTTTTGGGGACTCATGATTGTGGCACCCCTTGTTGGGTGTGCCTGTTACGCAAACGGTAGATCATGGCGAGGATCTCGGCGACGGCTACGAACAGCACCTCCGGAATCCCCTGCCCGACATCCACGGTTGCGTAAATGGTTCTGGCCAGTTCGGGCCTGTACAGAATGGGCACGTTATGCGCCCGGGCGATTTCCTTTATCTTCTCGCACAACAGGTCCGGGCCCTTGGCGAGGACCTGCGGTGCTTCCATGCTCGCCGTATCGTATCGCAGCGCGACCGCCACGTGGGTCGGGTTGGTCAGCACCACGTCGGCCTCGGCGACTTCTTGGAGCATCCGGGCCTTGGCCATCTCCAGTTGGACGGCCCGTATCCGCCCGCGGACCTCCGGAGACGGTTCGTGCTCTCTGCGCTCCTCTTTGACTTCCTGGCGCGTCATGCGCAGCTGGCGCTTGTGGTTCCATTTCTGGTACAGCATGTCGATACCAGCGATTCCGAGCAACCCCACGGCGATGCGGGCGACGACTCCGAAAATGAGCTTGGCGATGATAATGACCATTGCGGCAGGTGCGGCCCAGCGAATAGCCATCAACTCCCCGAGCTTATCGTGGAAGTACTGATACACGATCGCCGAGATGAGGGTTAGCTTGGCTACCGACACCAGCAGCCGAACCACGGACTGCAGAGAGACCAGGTTCTTCAGGCCGCTGATCGGCGAAATTCGCTCCGGCTTCAGCTGCAGCGATTTTGTCGAAAATGCCCACCCGCTTACAAGCAGGCTTCCCAAAACGGACACAGCAGCTCCGCCCAACAGGAAGGGCAGAACCGCCATGAATGATTCGGAACCCCTTGTCCGCAGCAACTGCGAGACCGATTCCGTGTTCATCGGTCTTTCGAACCGCAGCAAACACCCCTGCTGTGTCTGTTGGACGAACCATTGGTACAGGTGCGGCGCGCTTAGGCCCAGTGCCACCAGCAACATGGTTATCATCAGTGCTGAGCCGACCTCGTTGCTCTGAGCGACCCGGCCTTCCCGGCGTGCTTTCCTCAGCCTTTCGGGCGTCGGTTGTTCGGTTCGGTCTGATGCGGGTTTCTCGGGCATATAGTTCGCTATTTCGGGTTAGCAGATTAGCGACCGGTTCATCCATGCAGCCAGTTCGTCGGCAAGCTCGTTTAATGTGGGCATGATGGCTGCGGCCATGAAGAAACCCATACCCACACGCAGCGGAAGGGACGCCAGAAGGACGTTCATCTCCGGTAACACCCGCGCCAGCAGGGCCAGCACCACCGACAGCAGCAGGAACGCCGCCAGCAGAGGCGCCGCTGTTTTTAGTGCGAACATCAGCATCGTCGATCCTGCGTTGAGCACGCCTTCGGCCAGGAACGCCATGGACGGCGCTGCGGCGATGGGGAAGGCTTCGTAGCTGCCCGCGATCATCAATATAAGCAGATGGTGCCCGCCCGCGGCGAGGAAAAAGACGGTAAACGCCACCTCAAACAGCAAGCCTATCGGCTGGCCCTGCTCGCCGCTGACAGGGTCGATAATCGACGCCAGCGCGAACCCCATCTGCCGCCCGGCGATCCGACCTGCCTGCTGGGCCGCGGTGAAGACAAGCCTCACCGCCAACCCCAACGCCAAACCGTAACCGATTTCCCGCACTACCAGGAAGACGGCCGAAACCCAGTGAATCGATTCGATCCCGCCGGGCCGCGGGGTGATCGTGGCGAAGAAGATCGTTAGCAGAATAGCGATCGCCGCCCTGACGCGGACCGGCAGCGCCTTCCAACCGAAGATCGGCAGGACCCCAACGAAGGCCGATATCCGACCCAGCAGCAAGACGAACGGCAGCAAAATGGGGATGTATGTTTCCATCAATTACCGCGTAAGCATTTGTATGTGGTTGAATATCTCGTTTGTGAAGGCCACGGCCGTCTGTATCATCCACCCTCCACACAGAAGGATGGTGACGCCCACTCCGGCCAGTTTCATTATCAGTCCAAAAGTCATGTCGCGGACGGACGTGACGGCCTGGCCCATAGCGACCAACAGGCCCAAGACCAACGTCACGACCAGCACCGGCGCCGCCAGGAGCAGCGCTGTCTGTATTGAGCGCTGGGCCAGGTACAGTATCAGTTCACTGTTCATTTCTTACCCTATGTGTGGAAGCTGGTAACCAACGCCCGGGCCAAGAGCTGCCACCCGTCCACCAATACGAACAGAATGATCTTGAACGGTAGAGAGATAATGGCCGGAGGAAGCATCATCATCCCTGCGCTTAGCAGGATTCCCGCCACCACCAAATCCACCAGAAGGAACGGGATAAACAGCAGGCACCCCATCTCGAACGCGGTCCTGAACTCGCTGATGGCGAAAGAGGGGATGGCTATATGCGCGGGAATATCGGCCGCGGATTTCGGTCTTTCTACGTTCGCCAACTCAAGAAACAGCGCCAGGTCGCTCTGTCGCGTCTGATTCAGCATGAAGTGTTTCAACAAGTCGCCGCCCTTGGCGATCCCCTCGGCGAAGGTCACTTTCTCCTGCAAATAAGGTTGAACGGCATCGTTGTTGATTTGCGAGAAGGTTGGCGCCATCGTAAAGACCGTCAGGAACAGCGCCAGGCCGATGATTGCTATGTTCGGCGGGATGTTCTGCGTGGTTAGCGCCCTGCGGATAAACCCCAGAACGATCACGATCCGGGTGAAGGAGGTCATCATAACCAGGAGGCTGGGCAGGATCGCCAGGCCCGCAAAGACGACGGCGAGTTTGATCGGTGCGGACCAGTCGTTTTTCTGGGTGCTGGTCGATGGAGATGTTGCCTTGTCCACCGCCTCGATCATCTGGGCCACATTCGGCAGGGACGATTGAGGCGGCACGTCAGCGGCGCGCTGCTGGGCTTGCAGCACGCCGCCAAGTGCCAAGACAATTGGGACTGAAAACAGGAACCCGAGGTGCTTGTGGCTCAGTGCTTTTTCGTTGCTATTTGTGTTCACGGTGTCTCGCGCCCATCTCGATCAACTCGAACCCGTAAAGTCGACGTTTCCGTCGGAGAACGTCTCGGTGATTTCGCTCAGCATGGATATCCGATCGCGCGTGCTGGCGATGAGGAACTCCTGTCGGCCCACTTGCAGAAGATGTAGGGCCTTCTTGGGTCCCAGGTAGATCGTCTCATTAATGGAGATTCGTTTGCCGGCGGTCCCGGCGATTCTTGGGACGACCCTGCGGACGACGAAAACGGCTGCGGCCCCAAGGGCCAGGACGATCAGCACCAGCGCAAGCATTTTCCAGAGCATCTCGGAAGTACCGGCGCCGGTCTTGGCCTCGTCGTTTTGTGCCTCACCGGGCGAGTCCCAGCTCCAGTCGCTCTTGGTGTTCTGGTTGCCTTGGGCCGATTCTTTAGCCGGTGTAGCCCCCGGCGCCGGATCCGGCTGGGCGGTAAGTCCTGGCAGGGCCGTAGCGGCCAATAAAACCACCACAGACCCAACCTTCAGCAAGCGTCTGGTGGTCCCTGTTCGGCGCGTAACTGTACACGGGTAGCCCATGCAGAGCTTTGATGCATATGACATGCCAAAGCCGAATACCCCTGTAAATGGCCATAAAACACCCCCCAATCCTGCTGAATTGGGGGAAAATCTTTAACGGGGGGTCGAAAAACTTTACAGACCCCACGAGCCGCTGCGCTGGGTGGATTATCCCTCCTGGTCGCCCTTGGTCTCTTGTTGTTCCTGTGCGGGCTGTTCGGGCAGTGAGCCGGACGAGATTTCCTTGACTCTGACGCCGAGATGGTCCCCTACGACGACCAGAGTTCCGCTGGCGAATCTAGCTCCGCGAAGGAGAATATCGACGGGCTCCCCGACCCGCTTGTCCAGCTTCAGCACAGCCCCGTCGCCAAGTTGCAGTAGATCCCGGATCTGAAGTTCCACCTGCCCGAGGCTTACGTCCACCGGCATGACCGTGTCCAGCAAGACGTCAATCTCGGTCCCAGGCCCTTGGCTCGCCGAGTCGGCGGCCTCGGGCAGCTCAGCCTCCTGCACCTCAACGCCAGGGGCTTGCTCTTCTTGTGATGCGTCCTTTTTCTGTTTGGTTTCAGTTGCTTTAGCCATTGTTTCGAGTCCTTATCGTTCAGTTCAGCGGACGGATCCGGCCGCTGCTTCTGTTGACATTGCTGTCTTATGAATCTGTAATCCGCACTGCATAATTATCGCCGCAGCGGACTGGGAGTCCTCGCCGGATCACCTTTTCTCCGACGAGCAGATCGATGGGTTCGCCCACTTGTTTGTTTATCAGCATCACATCGCCGGGCTCTAAAGACACTAAATCTTGCATGGTGACGGGGACTTGCCCCAGGGACACTCTTGCGATCAAGTCGGCCTGTTTGAGATTCTCCAGGATTATCTTCCGGTTGTTTTCAGGGCGGGTCCTAATAGCGGGTCGATCGGAGCCGGTGGTAATTGGCCCAAGGACCTCTCCGGAAAGGATGAAGGAGAAGATGGGCGTCTGATCCGACTCGGAGGTTAGGTAGGGGATTTGGTAGTACTCGCCTTCGTAGCCTTTATCGAGCGGATAGCTGCCTTTGTAGACTGTCTCGACCAGGTTGAATCCTGAGACTCCCACCGCGCTGGATGCTTCCTGGAAGCCCGTATTCAACGCTTGGAACACATCCAACAGCAGCGCGTTCTCCACGAGCGAAGGCTCCCTCTCGCTGGTCAGATCTGCCTTGGATCCGCCCAGTAGCTTTCCCACCCAGGCGTTGACGGTCTGACCGGTGAGAGCTATCAGGCCGCCCTGTTTACCACTGGGATCGACCAGAGCTACGCTGAATTGGTCCTCTTCGACCTGTTGGGCCTGCAGTTGTGCCGCGAAATACGGGTTCATCTCTGCCGGCTCGAGAACTATGTCGTTGCGGAGGAATTCCCGCAGGGAATGTCCGATGGTCTGCGCGGAGCGGGAAATGAACTCTCCCAACTTCTCGAGTTGTCCGGGGGTGAAGCTGTGCGGAGTGCTCCAGTCGTAATCGACTGCATCGGCGTTATCGAGGGCGGCGCTTGGACTCGAGCGGGCGGCCTGGATGAGCCGCAAGAGCATCTGACGTCCGGACTGGGAGCTTTGCGTGTTCATTGAATGGCACATTCCTCGAGTATTACTTTTGCGATTAGCGGCCTGCGGCCTGGCCAAAGCTGTTCGTTGAATGAGTCGAGTATTCGCCTCTTGAGACGGTTCTTGTTCTTGTCGCCGGCGACGTCCTCCAGCGTGTACCCGGATAGGTGCACGATCAGCCAGTCTTTCAATTCCGGCTTCTTCGTCTCGATTATCTTTGCGGCGACCTCGTGGTCGGCCTGACCCAAAACCAGTTTAATTGTGATTCGCATGAACCGGTCTTGGCGTTTCTCATTGAGAGTGACCAGAATTGGGTCGAAATCGTAGTAGACAAACTCCTGGCTCCCATCCGGCGGGAGCGGAGGTTGCTTGGTAGGCTCGGGCTGTGTGGCGCGGGCCTCTTGGACCTCGCCTCCTGATGTGACGAGACGGGATAAGGCGAATCCCGCGCCGGATCCGAGGGCTACGATACCGGCGATCAGGATCATCGGTATGAATGGAGGCGTCTTTAGGGGGACCTTAGGGGTCGCCTCGCCCTCTGCCCCTGCCTCGGGGTCTTGAGATTCAGTTTCCTCTGCCATGTTCCGGTACTCCTATGACTGCGATTGCAACGAAAGACTTCTCGGGGATCACGCCGTACGCCTTGCACCATAGTCCGCCTGGGCCCGTGCCCAGCGACTCGATTTGCCAATCGGCTGTCTTGATCCTCTCGGCGAGGGCGTCTGTGAGGAAACTTTCGACGGCGCGGGCCCGGGCGGCTGAAAGCAGCCATTGGGCCTTTTCGTTATCCTCATCCGCCGCCAGACCCAGTATGCGCAGCCTGATCGGACGTTCGCCGAGATTCCGCCTGAGTGTATCGGTGAAGTCCCGCAGGAGCTGCTTTGCGGCTTCATCAAGGACGGATTGACCTTTGGCGAAACGGATGCCCGTAGCATTGATGCTTATCAACTCCTCTTGGATATCTATAGCCTCGGCCTCTATCATGTCGTGCAGTTCCTCGAAGATCTTGCGGATTTGGTCGTCATCGGCGTCGATGACCCTGTTCTTTGGAATCACGGGCTTCATGGGTGTGACCCACCACGTAGTTCTCTTGTATCCATCTGGGAAGTGGTCCTGCTTTCCCAGCAGCAGATCAGGAATCCCGAACCCGCTGATCGCTCGTCTGAACGAGCCCTGACCCGCCAGGAACAGCTCCGGGTTTTGTTCGTGCGCAAAGATCTGCAGCAGGACGAAAAACGACAGCAACAGTGTTATCATGTCCGTGTATGAGACGACCCACGCGGGCACTTCTATTGCTTCGTCTTCTTGTCGTTTTGCATTCTTTTTCATTTGCACAGGTTTCGAGCCAGAAGCGTAATCTGCACGAAAGGCGCCCCATCGAGAAGCACTCCCTGGTTCGCACCGATATTTGCGATGCAGAAGCGGCCGCTATCGAGTTTTTCGGCTTTGACGAGATACTGAATTACGGTGTGCGCCTGCTGGTTGGGTGCGTCGGGATATTTGGCCTGGTCCGGTCTGCTCACCCCGATCGTGACCTGAGACGGGACGAGTTTCATTAGCTTGGCTGTTTTGTTCAGCAGCTTTCGGCCCGAGGAGGACAAGACGGTTCCTTTGCCCCAGAAGACTCGGTTCGAAGATACGTAGAAGACTTGGCGATCCTTGTAGGCGTCGTCGGTGTCGAACGTCTCCCTTGATTCTCTGGGGTTCCTGACGTTGTCCAGTTCTGTTTCTTGTGGGTGCATCTCGCTGCCGGCCTCTGTCCGATCAATGGGCCTGTCGATCGGTTCGACCATTGAGTCACGTTCTACTTTCTCTTTGGAGACTGCGACCTTTCGGTCGGACTTCATTTTGAAGGCATTGGAGAGGTTCTTCAGGGTTATTTCGTCAAAGGACGAGAACGTCAGGAGCAGCACGAAGAAGCACAGCAACAGCGTCATGCAATCGCTGAACGTTACGATCCACGCTCCGGGTGTGGGGGCTTTGTCCTCGGGACGTCGTTTGTTGTTGGATTTCAGCATCTGTCAAATGCTCGGTTTCAGCTCCTCGCGGTTCCTGGCGGACAGGAACGTCTGCATCTTTTCCCGCACAGCTGTGGGCGCTTCTCCGCGCACGATACCCAAGATCCCCTCGACGATCATTTCCCGCAGGATCGATTCCTTTTTCGAGCGGATACCCAGCTTACCCGCTAGCGGGATGAAGAGGAGGTTGGCAAGTATCGCGCCGTAGAAAGTGGTGATAAGGGCTGTGGCCATCCCCACCCCGATCTTGTCGGGCGAATCCAGCTCCCCGAGCATCTGCACCAGTCCTATCAGCGTCCCGATCATCCCGAACGCCGGCGCGGCTGCTCCCATAAACTCCAGGATCTTCTTGCCTTCCTGATGGCGTTCCTGGAGGTACTGGATTTCCATGGACAGCTGCCTTTCGATGGTTGCTTCCGCCTGGCCGTCGATGACCATCTGCAGGCCCATCACCAGAAAGGAGTCATTCGCCTCGGGTATATAGCGCTCCAACGCCAGCGCTCCGTCCCGGCGGTTGGTGGCGGTGTAGTTGACCATTTTTTGGATTAGGTCGTGCTCGGTCGGAAGCATGCAGAAGACCGTCTTCTTGATCACCGATACGATGTTGAGCACTTGGTGAAGAGAGAAGTGAATCAGCGTCGCGCTGATCATCCCACCTACCGTGATCATCACGGATGGGATGTTCACGAACATAGCGGCCCCGCCGCCTGAGATGATGGCTATGGTCACGCAGGCGAATCCACACAGAATCCCGATGACGGTTCCAATATCCACTGAATCAGCTTTCCACTTTTACGCTCTTGAGCTTTTCGGACAGTTTGGCGACCAGTGACTTGTCCGGTATCTCGGCGAGGACCTTGGCGGCTTTTTTCTCCGACATGAATCTCAGCAGCTTTACGGCATCGTCCATTTGGTTATTTGTGCACATCTCAGTGAAGACCTCGCTGCAGCTGGTTGAGTCCATCTTGTCGTAGATGGTCGCGAGCTGCTGCAGATTGGCGAGCTCCTGTTTGTTGATCACTAGTTGCGTTTGCTTGATCTGGGCCAACGTTTCCTTCAAGTGGTTCATCGGACCGACAAGCTGCGCTTGGAGGTTCTTGAGCTCCTGGGCCTGGGCTTTCAGTTGCTCTTGGGTCATCTGAATCCTGGCCTGGCGTTTCTCCAGATCCTCTTCCTTTTGCTGGTTCTGGCGGATCTTTCGCCGCAGCTCCCGGACGAGGTCGTTCAGCTGTTGTTCCTTGAGCCTGATATTGCCTTTTCCCGCCGCCGGGAGAGCGGCCAGTAATTGTTTCGTCTTGTCTGCTTCCTCGGTGCCGCCCTCCGTCCCTTCGGTTTGTGCGGCCGTTTGCTGTGGCGTGACGGCCGGCTCCGGGCCAAAGGCCCACGATAGGACAAACGATAGTATGAAACTGACAGCAAAGGCTCCCGAGAGGAGCATGATTAGTTTCTTGGAGATCATGTCGGACTCCCAGTGCTGCTTCGCGCGCGTTGCGATTCAAGGGCGTTGCGGGCAAAGGAGATATGCGATCCTTCATCCAGGTGTTTCTGTTCAAGCTTAAGTTGTTCCTTCATGTGCAGGGCGCGGGCTTCGCTGCGTTTTTTCTCGAGTGTTTCTCTGTTCGATCTGGTTCTCAGAAGCTCGGTGATCTTTTGTTGGCGATGCGACTCGGCCTGTTTCAGCCGTGTTTCAAGGGCGCGTATTTGCTCCTCCTGGATGGCTGAGAAGTTTATGAACAATTCCTGTTTGGCGATGCGGGCGTGAAGGTTCTGTCCGGCCAGGTCCGCCAGCTGAGCCCGCAGCGTGTAACGCCGCTGGGTGATTTCCTGGCGCAGGGTGGCGATGTCTCTAACCAAGGCGAACAGTTCGGCCTTTAGTGTCTGCTCCTGTTGGATCTTCACATCCAGCAGGCGTTGTAATGGCCAGGTGAACCGTTTCACTTGCTTACCCCATTTGGTTGTCCGGACCCGCCTAGGGTGGCTCGTTGGTCGACCTGGGGGGTCGGGGGCAGGAGCGAATCCCAAGCTTTCGTTATCTCATGGATCTGTTTCAGTGTTTCGTCGAAGCCGGTTTTCTGGCCTATCGGCTGGATCAGGAAGTCGTTGATGCGGTCGATCAGAGACACGGCCGTGTCGATCCGGCGGTTCTTCCCCGGTGCCAAGGCGCCGATGTTGATCAGGTCCTTGGCGTTCTGGTAGGTGGCGTATATGGCACGGAGCTTCTGAGCTGCTTCGAAGTGTTCGGGGGAGGCAACCGAGTTCATGAGCCTGCTGATGCTCCCGAGAATATCGACAGCCGGGTAGTGCCCCAACTCGGCTAGCTTTCTGGACAACACGACGTGTCCGTCCAGTAAGGATCTGACGGCATCGGCCACCGGATCGTCCATGTCGTCGCCTTCGACGAGGATTGTCATTATCCCAGTGATGCTTCCGGTCTCGGCGCGTCCCAGGCGCTCGGTTAGCTTGGGCATGAGGCTAAAGACACTGGGACAGTAACCCTTGGTAGTGGGCGGCTCGCCGGCGGCCAGACCTATCTGACGCTGGGCCTGGGCGAATCGTGTGATCGAGTCCATCATGAACAGGACGTCCTTGCCCTGATCCCGGAAGTATTCGGCGACGGTGATTGCTGCAAAAGCCACCTTGACGCGCTGGATGGGCGAGGTGTCGGAGGTCGCCACCGCAACGACGCTGCGCGACAGGCCCTCCGGGCCAAGCGATTCATCCAGGAACTGTCTCACCTCCCTGCCACGCTCGCCAACCAGGGCCAGCACATTGACGTCGGCCTCGCTGGTTCGGGCGATCTCGCCCAGGAGGGTGCTCTTACCTACGCCGGATCCGGAGAAGATCCCCAGTCGCTGGCCCTTCCCGCACGTCAGCAGTCCGTCAAAACTGCGGATCCCGAACACGAGCGGTTCGCAGATCTTCTTGCGGGTTAGCGGCGCCGGCGCCGGATTGTCCAGCGAGCGGAATTCGTCTCCGCGAAGGGGGCCCTTACCGTCAATCGGGCGGCCCAACCCGTCGATGACCCGCCCGAGGATATCCGGCCCCAACTGGATGTATCGTGGTGCGGACCGGGCGATCACCGGATTGCCCGGGCCTATCCCCTCGATGGTCTCCAGCGGCAGGAGGATGCGGTTTTCGTTGTGAAACCCCACTACCTCTGCCGATACCCGCCGTCCATCGTTCAGGCGAATCTCACAAAGCTCGCCAATACCAACCGGGGGCCCCTTTGATTCCACGGTCAGCCCAGCCACCCGCACCACCGAACCGCGACAGGGCAGCAGGTCCAGGCGGCTTAACTTCGTGTGGTATTTCTCCAGATTGACAGCGGCCATGGACTACTCCCCGCCCTTCAGCGCCTCGGAGATGTTCTCAAGGTGCGCCTCGACGGCGGATTCAACTATCCCTTGAGACGTCTCCAGTACGCACTCGGCCCGTTTGATGCTGTGGTCGGAAACGAATCGGATCCCGCCCGTCTCGCCGACCTTCTCGTCGGATTCGATCATCTTGCAGACGGCGAAATCGTCTGGATGCAGATGGACGACAACATCCTGATGTACGGGTACGTGCAGTAGTGCTTCCTTGATGATTGGTTCGATTTCGTATTTCCCGGCTTGGATTTCCTGCATCAGCACTTTTTTGGCGATTCCCAGGGCCAGCTCGACCAGTTGACCCTCGGCTTCCTGCAATATCTTCTGGCGGAGCTGCTGGAACTTGGCGACTGCGTCCCCGAGGGCGTCTCTAGTGGCGGTCAGCTCGGCGAGTCGCGTTTGGAGCTGTTCTTGACCTGTGCCGGCGTCCTGGTAATTGTTCAGCCCGTCTGGGCCGTCCCGGCCCGTCGCACCGTCCGCAGCTCGGACGGCTCTTAACGGCCTGTGAAGTTTTACGGTCAATCGTTTCGCCACGCAGTTCACCTGTCCGTAAAGTCCAGATCGCCCTTGTCGTGCATCTCCCGCAAGGCCTCGAGGAAACCTTCGCGGGCCGCTTGTATGTCCTTTTTCTTCGGTTTGGACAAAAGGGATACCTCCTCGTCCAGCATGTCTCTGGCACGTTCGGAGATGTTCCCCCGCACCTTCTCGACGATGGGTTTCGCTGCGCCATACAGCGCCAAGGCCAGTTTGCCTGAGTCTATCGCCCGCAAGGCTTGCTGCATGCCCCGGTCGTCAATGTGCGGTACGTCTTCCCAGACAACCATGAGCCTTCGCACAGCGTTGCCGGTTTCCTGGTCTTGTTCGGTAATGATTTTGAGCAGCTTCTCGCGGTGGTCGGGCTCCAACCCGGTCAGCAACAGCGACACTTTTCTGAATTGTTCATCCTTCTTCCCCGAGGACATTGTCTTACCGGCCTGTAACTGAAAACGCTGCTCGATTGAAGTAGCGACCTTCATTTTGACTTCGGAGGGGACTTTATCGCCTGTAGCCATGCATTTCACGGCTTCGTCCTGAGTTGATTCCGGAACAAGCGAAAGCAGTTCGGCGCTCTTTGCCACGGATAACTCGCCCAGGACCAACGCCGCGACTTGAGGCGGCTCGTTCAGTAGCGCCATGGCTATGTCCTCAGTGTCCGCAGAGCGGATGTTCAGGAATGGGTCTCGGGACTGAACCTTGGTCTCGATCTCTTGGAGCAGTTCTGCAGCCTGCAGGTCGCCCATGATGTTCTTGAGCATGTCCTTGAGGAACGTGCTTTCGCCGGCGCTGTTGCTTTTCATGAATTCAAAGAACTCCTGTGCCGGTTCCAGTGAGTCCTCGTCTTGTTCGCCGGCTACCTGCATATGGGCCAGTTCGGCAGCGATTTGCTTGATGACCATCGGCTCTGCGGCGCGGAGCAACTCCGCAGCAGTGTTCGGATCGAGCTTCTTCAGAACCATCGCAGCCTTGCGCGTGCTGGACGCCACTTAGTCTGCTCCTTTCTCGCTGTCAACCCAGCTTAGGAACAACCTCTTGACCTCCTCGGGATTCTCCTGCAGCGCCTGGGAGATGCGGGCTCTCATCGCGTCGGCGTTGAGGTTTTCGGCCCCGCCGGGCAGGAGATTGCCCCCCCCCGCCCGTTCGCCCTCAAGCTGGAGCTGTTCGCCTGACCCGGTGAGAAGGGCCTTCTTCTTTGACCCGCCGAGGACCTTCAACGTAAGCAGCGCGCCGATCACCAGCACGGCCAGGGAAACCCGCCGGGCCATATCCAGCAGGAAGTCCTTGTTTAACAACCCCCCATCGGCCAGCGCCAGTGGGGGGGCGGCGGCGCTGACGAATTTAGCCTGTTTGACGATCAGCTTGTCGCCCCTGGCTTCATCCAGGCCGATCGCGTTGGCGATGATCTCTTTAACCTCTTCCAGCTTAAGCATCTCCGCAGGGGCGCCCTGTTGCTGGCCCTCAGGCGTCTCAAGCGGGCTCAAGTCAACAAGGGCGGAGGCGTTAAGGGCTGAGATCCTCCCGGGAAGCCCTGCTGTTCGTTTGATGGTTAGCGTCGGGGGGAAGTACTCGGTGACTTCTTCCGTGTCTTTGCTGACCTTCCCTCCCCCTGCTTCAGCGTTCCCGGCGCTTGCGCCTCCAGTAGGAGTTTTCGACTTGGTGGTTTCCATCTTCACCAGCGATTTGACGTTGCTGTAGGTCTGGGCGGTTTCCTCAAGGCTTGTCATTTCGATGGTGGCGCTTACCTTGACGGATGTCCTGCCGGGTCCAAGGGCGGCCGCTAGAATATCTTCAGCCTTACCGGCGAGGTATTCTTCGATTTGGCTTTGGTAGTCCAGGACTGAATTGGCGGTCCTGGCCATGCTGTTGTCGGCTTCTCCCGAAAGCAGTGTGCCTCTGCTGTCGACGACCACCACATTTTCGGGAGCCAGGGACTGAACCCCCCCGGCCACCAGATGCACAACCGACGCGACGTTCGATGCTGAGAGGCGATATCCGCCCCTTAACCGCAACATCACCGTAGCCGACGCCTGCTTTTCCGGTCCGAACAACGACGCTTCAGGACGAGCGATGTGAACGCGGGCAGATGCAACCCCGTCCAGCATTTGAATTGATTTGGCCAGTTCGCCCTCGATGGCCCGGGTGTGGTTGATTTTCTGCGTCAGCGGGCTTTGCCCGATGGGCTGGTCGTCGAGAATTCGATACCCTTCGTTGCTTCCTACGGGCAGGCCCTGCTGAGCCATAATGAGCCGCAATTCGTAGATTTGTTCAGTCGGTGCGTAAATGGTCGTTCCGTTGTCTTTCAGTTCGTAAGGGACGCCTGCGTCGCGGATCTTCTCGACGATTCTTGAGGCCTCTTGGGGGGACAGCTGGCTGTACAGCAGGTTCATCTCAGGGCGGCGGGCCCACCCGATGAGCAACGTAGCTGCGCCGATGCAACTCAAAGCCACCGCGAGTAGAATCACCCGCTGCATCAAACTCGCCTGTTCCCATATCTGTCGGAAGTTCTTTCCCATTTGCGCCTCTGTTGTTCACTCGGTCATTGAGCCAGGGCCACCTACACCTGCATGTTCATCGTTTGCTTGTAGGCTTCAATCACCTTGTTCCTGATACCTATCAAGAGCTTGAAGCTCAGATCCGCCTTAGCCATGGCGGCTACTACTGGCAGAATGTCCTGGGACTTTCCCGTCAGCAGGTCCTCAACGACGGACGCAGCGGAAACTTGGTCGTCGTTGGTCCTGTTTATGTATTTCTGAAGGATTTCGCCGAACTTACCATCTCCCGACTCCGAGGTTTTCCCGGTCAATGTACCTGCTGCATTCGGTTTGATGGATTGAGACGCCTGTGAGGTTGGATTTATACCGGACATTGTTTTGGCTCCTATCGCAACAGTTGCAATGTTACATCCACCATTTCCTGATATCGCTTAAGCACGGCGGTGTTCGCCTGATACGCTCTTGAAGCGGAGATAAGGTTCATCATCTCTACGGGTAGTTCCACGTTCGGCATCAACAGGAAACCGCTGTCGTCGGCGTGCGGGTTCCCTGGCTGGTAGACGCTCTTGAAGGCGGTGGTCAGATCATCTGCGACCCGATCGATCTGCACTCCGCTGAGCCCATCCAGAAGCGTAGACAGAACCACTTGTTTTCGACGGTACGGCTGACCTGATCCCGCGCGCGAAGTGTTGACGTTGGCGATATTGTTGGAGATCACGTTCATCCGCATCGATTGGGCCCGCAGGCCCGAGACTGCTATATCGATCGGTGTAGAGACTGTATCCACGCTCATCGTTATCTCCTAGATGCTTTGTTACCGGTCCTGAATGGCCATTTCCATTTGCTGATAGATCTTGGCCAGTATGCGAAGGTAGACCTTGTAGTTGGTGCTGTTCTTGATCATCTCGCCGACTTCCGTCTCCAGGACTACGTCGTTACCGCTGGCGTCGACGGGACTGGTCATGGGCTGGCTGATTTGCGGTTCAAAGCCCGCCAGCCCCCCTCCGCTGGGCGAATCCATTGCTTCTGCCAGGAGCCTCTCGAATTCCACGATGCGTCGGCGGTAACCGGGCGTTTGGAGATTCGCCAAGTTGTTGGCGATAACCTTACCTCGAAGGCTGGAGCCCTTCAGGGCAGCTTCGAGATAGGCTGTTATTCCTGGTCGGGTACCCATCTTCTATCTCCCGATGCTTGCAGGGCGCCTTGGGCGTCCTGTCGGTACTTGCGTAGCTTCTCGCGCAACGTCCGGTCGGTAATACCGAGCAGCTTTGCTGCCTTGACTTGATGAGACTTGGTCCGGCGAAGCGCCTCGAAGATCGCGCAGCGTTCGAGTTCTTTCAGGCTCAAGGGCTTGGCTTGTTGGGCAGTGGGCGTTTGTAATTCGTTTCTTAAGCCCGGGATTCCTTCCAAGGACAACGTCGTCCCTTCGCCCATGATTAGGGCGGCCCTGACCAGGTTCCTTAGTTGCCTGACATTGCCCGGCCAGTGGCATCCGCTGAACAGCTCCATCATCCCAACGTCCAGGGCGGTTATTTTCCGTCGAATCTCACGGGCGTACATGTTGACGAAGTGCCAGACCAGAGGCGGGATGTCCTCTTTGCGTTCCCTCAGCGGTGATATGGTAAGCGTGACCCCACACAGGCGATAGTACAGGTCCTCCCGGAAGTGCCCCTTCTCGACCTGCTTGGATAAATCCTTGTTGGATGTGCTGATCACGCGGACGTTGACCCGGACAAGTTCGCTCCCACCCACTCGCTCGAAGTCCTGCTGCTCCAGGACGCGGAGCAGCTCAGCCTGAAGGCGCGCGGGTGTCTCTGAAATCTCATCCAGCAGCAGCGTCCCGCCGTGGGCCCGTTCGAATCGGCCTTTTCTTTGTGAGTAAGCGCCGGTAAAGGCGCCCCGTTCGTGCCCGAACAGTTCGCTTTCCAGCAGCGATTCGCTCAGCGCGGCGCAGTTGACCTGGATGTACGGGCCTTGCCAACGCTTCGACGCCCTGTGAATCAGGAAGGAAATAAGCTCTTTTCCCGTTCCGCTTTCGCCGGCTACGTAGACCGGTGCGGATGTGGGGGCGACTTTCTTGGCGGTGGCGATCGTCGTCATGAGAGAGTCGCTGACGCCGACTATTCTGTAGAGGTACCGGGTGTCCTGCTCGGCGGCCGCAGCAAGCGGGACTTTGTGATTCGGCAAGAGCTCTTCGATGATGGTTTTGAGGGTTTCTTCGTCAATCGGCTTCAGTAGGAAATCATCCGCCCCTTGGCGCATGGCCCTCACTGCCTGTTCCGTCGAGCCGCGACCGCTCATCAACACCACCGGAGTCTCAGGGCAGTGCTGCTTCGCAGCGTGCAGCAAATCGAGCCGCTGGCCGTTGACTACATCCAAATCGGCCAGCACCAGGTCCCATTGACGACAGTTCAGTTTCTCCAAGGTTGAGGGAACATCCCGGCAGGTCGTTCCGCGAATCCCGTGCCCGGCCAGGACCTGAAGGACCAGACGAGTAGTCTCCGGCTCGTCGTTAACTATCAACGCGTTCTGGTGTGCTCTGTCGGTCATTCTTACTCGCTGATTTCTGCTGTGCCTTGTTGTCCAGTCGATCCACCCCAGGGGCTGATCTGAGTTTCCTTGCGTGTCGTCTGATCTTCTGGTCCGGGCTTCAATTGCTTCATTTGGATTTGCACGCTCCTCAACAGTTCCGCCGGGCTTTCCGCCTCCCGCCATTTCAGCAGGTTCTCTTGTGCCGATGCGACGGATGCCCAGGGGGAATCCGGATGCTCGGCGAGCAGCTTTTCATATAGGACGACGGCTGCCGATGGGTCGCTGCCTCTTCGGCAATTGGCCATCTGAAATTGCAGCCATGCTTTCTCGACCGGGTCGTCTTTCTTCTCCAGCGCCTGGGAGTAGATGTTGTAGGCGGCCTCGAAATACTCTCCCCGAAATAGGGCGTCGCCTAGCACCGTCTGGTCCGTTATCGCCTCGGAAGGTGCTTTCTTGAGCTTCATGAGCACCAGGATGGGGACGGACGGCTTGGCTGTCGACGGCGAGGCCGGGAGTGGCGCCGGCGCGGTTGTCGCAGTTACGACTGGCTTTGGGGTAAGTTTGGCACCGTGGAACTCGATGGAGTTCAGTTCGATGCTGGCTTGGCGAAGGCGACCGCGGCCCGCTTTTTCATCTGGCGGTTTAAGGCTTGCTCGCCGTAAAGACTGTATGTTTCTGTGGGTCTGGTTGCGCAACTCAGGGCGTGCCTTGGGGGCTTCGCCATCTGCAAAGGCGGAAATGGCGACTCCCAACAGGATCACCCATGTCCACAGACCAACTGGCGTCTTCATTGTTCCTGTGCTCCCAGCTGTTCCAATACAGTTCCGGAGAAGGCCCTCGCCGCCTGCTCGTAATTCCCCTGAGCGAGGTAGGCATTGCCCAGGATCAAAAGTCCTCGCCGCTTCAGGTCGTCTGAGCATGGCGACTGCAGGAGATCCTCGACTACTATTATGGCTTGGTCGACCTGGCCTGCTTTCAGGCAGATCTGGCCCAGTTCGTAGGACGCTGACAGCATCTTAGGACCGGGCTCGGCATGGGGCATGGCTTCTGTCAACAGCTTTAAGGCGGCTTGGGGATTACCCGCATCGACCTGGCAGCGGGACATTTCAACAGCCAGCTCGAACTGAATCTGCGGGTCGGAAATACGCGAAGCGCCGCCTTCCAGGATATCGTAGGCCTTCTCCGGCAAACCCATCCGGCGATATGTCTGTGCGGTTACCAGCAGGACGTTTAAGCTCTGCTGCGGATCCAGCTGTTTCGAGTTGATCTTCTGCAGAGCCGCGATGCTTCCGGCGAAGTTGTTCCGCTGCTGCTCAGCCTTGGCGAGCTCCCACAGCGCCTCTGTCCTTTGGGCTGTCGAATAGGCCCCAGCAAGGGCCAGTCTGAATACCCGAGCCGCCTCGTCAAATCTATCGACGGCGGCGAGGCTCTTACCCCAAAGCAAGTATACTTTAGGTGACGGTCGTTGGCGTTTGGCCTTCACCAGCTCAACGTAGTGTGTGAACCACTTGTTGGCCTCTCGGTAATTGGCCTTGCGATACAGAGAGTCTCCGAGCCCCAGGCACGCATCCTGCTGTGACCAGGCGGATAGATTCAGGTGATAGAGCTTGCTGAACACCCTAACGCCCTCATCTAACAGCCCCGCCTCCATGTTTGCCCGGCCCAAACTCAAGTAGACGTCATCGGCGTCGGGTGGATCAGGATTGGAGTCGAGCAGGTTCAGCAGCGCGGTGCGTGCCCCAGTGTAATCGCGCAGATGGATCCGCAGCTTAGCGGCGCGCAGAAACGCCACGGCCGAGACGGGATTGTCGCGGAAGCGTTGCCCCACCAGTTCATACTCCCTCAAAGCGCCTGCCGTATCGCCTGAGCATTCATATAGACTCGCCACGGCGAGGTGGCCCAGTGGAACCCGCTTGTCATCGCGCCGCCGCAGGAGGAAACGCCGCCAGGTTGATATACCTTCCCGGTTCACCACTTGCCTTTGGACTAATAGAGACTTGTCGGTGATGGGATTGTGGACGAGGACCCGGTTTCCGTCGAAGCGGGCAATAAGACCCGCGGCCCCGCAGGCGACTTCACACAGCCGATGCGAAGTTACCTCCGCAAGAGACAGGACGACGGGCCTTCGCCGCACGTGCAGGTCGACCGAGACCCATTGGATATCGAACCCGCCCACCGCACAAAGCCGCTCCAGCAGGTTCTCCAACGGTGCTCCCTGGGAAGTGGCGGAGAAGACCTGCCCGGCTGTGGCGGACCATTTCTTACGGACTTGTGGCTCGAGCGTCGAATTGGTCTTTGCGCCGGTGCCACTGGAAAGGAGGGTCCGCAGTTGATCTTCACTGAGAGCGGCGAAGGGGTCCGGGCTGTCATCAGGCCAAGGGATGTCCATACGCAGATCGTGCGTTGTCAGGGCTTTCTGTGTAAGCGACCTGGCGATCAGGAAGTCGCAGTCGGCTTCCAGCCCAAGCGTGTTCTCCAGGGCTCCGAGATTTCCGGCGGCCTTGTAGGCCTTGATCCGAGCCTGAAGGAACTGGCCGTTCTCCACATCAATGCTGCCCAATTGGTAATTGGCGACGGCCCGTATGATCGGGCTGCGGCCGGTCGAGAGTCTCTCCAGAATCTTGGTCGCTTGGGCGGGCTGGCCGAGTTGCTGAAGGCATTGCGCGCAGCGCAGTTTGAGTAGCTCCACGATCAACGCATCGGCCGGTCGGGTCAAGGAGGCCGCCAGCAGCTTGCGGTAGTGCTCCATCGCAGCTGCGGGATTTCCCTGGTGGTAGGCTTGTTCGGCCTGCTTCCAGGAAAGGCCCAATCGACTTTGCTCGTCAGTTGACTTACCTTTCGACAGTGCTGACAGCGCAGCGTCGCCGCCGGCAAGGAGCTCTTTGTTTGTGTAGCGCCAAGGAGTCTGCTCGACCGCTTCAGAGTGCTTGAGAAATGACGGGAATACACGAAACAGCATCGTGACAACCACCACAATACCAATGGTGTTGACGGCCAGGATGAGTTGTGTGCCCGACGGCTTGCGGAGCCGTTGCTGCAGTACCCGTTGCAGTAGTTGCTGCAGGCGATTAACCAGCGCCAGCGCAGCGTCTATGGGAATCTTCCGCTTGATCCTGTCGAATACGCCCGGTGTCTCAGGGGTCTTCGGGGTGGGCTGTTCCGGCTCTGGGTGGGAAGGTGCCCCCGCCTGGGCCTGATCGGCTTCGGTGGAGGGAGGCTCGGCGGTTTCCTGATCGTCCTCGGCCGGTGGCTCGCCAGCTTGGTCGGTGTTCGTATCTGCTGTCTTTTCAGTGGCTTCGGCGGTGGTAGGCTCTGTGTCGCCGGTGGTCTCAGTGGTTTGCGAGTCGCTCTGCTGGGGCTGGTCGGACGTCGCCTCAGTGTCGCTGTCTGAAGCTTCCGCGGGGGGCTCGACAGTTTCCTGCTCGTCCTTAGCCGGTGGGTTGGCGCCCTTATCCTCGGTCTGGGCGGTGGCTTCGGCGACGTTAGGTTCTGTCTGGCCGATGGTTTCAGAGGCTCCTGGGCCGCTCTGCTCAACCTGCTCGGCGGCGGTCTTATCAGGGTCGATGGGTATGGTGGGCTCCTCGGGCCTGGCCTTGACGGTCGATTCGACATCTTTGACCTCACCTTCGACGGTGAGCTCGACCTTATGGGTTCTTGTGCCCGTGTCCTTGGGGCCAGTCCGCTTCTTGAGAGGAGCCTTCTTCTTGCCGGCGGGCTTCGCCCCATCCTTGCTCTTCTTCTTGAGCGTCTTTTTCGCGTTGGTTTTCTTCTGCTTCGCCATTTTGGTCAAATCGTTCCAGATACCCGGTCAGACCATCTTTTGTTGGGCGTCTATTCGCGCAAGTCACTGGGCAGCAGATGCACGGCGGCGCTGCACAAAGAGCGCGTGCGCAGCGCATCTTGTTGCGCCATCCTGCAATGAATGTGCCAAACGCGCTATGACCGGGCGGTTGAGCTGAATATGGCTGTTTTGCAGGCAAAAACGCCGGTGCAGTTGCTGTGGGGAAACACTTTGCCGGGGTCTGGTGTCAGGTTTTTATGCACGCAACGTTGGTTTTTCAGACATATTATGGCGTCCCAACGCGCTCTGAGTCTCGACTTACCGCTGCTACTCGCCCGAATCAGAGGGGTTTTGGGAACCGTGGATGGCGGTCTGGGGCGGTGCGATTTCGTAGCGTTTGAGCTTCGCATGCAGTGTGGCACGGGTTATCCCCAACAGCGCAGCCGCCCGCGTGCGCTGCCAGCCCGTCTCGCGGAGGGCTCGAAGAATGAACTCGCGCTCGGCCGTCTCGAGCGAGAAATCCTTCGCGCCCGTCCCCTCGACCCGGGCTGCGTCGGTGGTCTGGCCGGATAAGTCGAAAACAATCTCGGCGGGACTGATTTGGTCAGATTTGGTGAGGATAAGTGCACGTTCGATAACGTTGCGAAGCTCACGGACGTTCCCCGGCCAGTCGTGTTGCAATAACTTCTTTCGAGCTTCCTTGGTCAATGGGAGGATCTTTCCGCCATCGTGGCCGTTCAGCATTTCAATGAAATACTCACTGAGCAGGGGTATGTCTTGGCGTCGCTTTGGGCTACTTAAGGGGGGGATGTTGATGGGAAAAACGGCCAGCCGGTAGTAGAGGTCCTTGCGGAATCGCCCGGTCCGGGCCTGTTGGTCCAAACGGCGATTGCTGGTGGCGATGATGGTAGCGGTGCATCGTATGTCCTGCGTGCCACCGACCTTACGAAACGTCTTCTCTTGCAGTACGCGGAGCAGCTTCGCTTGAAGGTCGGGCGCCATTTCGCTGATCTCGTCCAGCAGTATACTTCCCGTCCCGGCCAGCTCGAACAGCCCCATCTTGTCGCGGTCGGCACCGGTAAAGGCGCCCTTGACGTGCCCGAACAGCTCGCTCTCCAGGAGGTTCGCCGTCAGGGCGGCGCAGTTGACGGCTACGAATTTCACCGGATCGCCGCAGCGCCAGGCGTGGACAGCTTGTGCGGCCAGTTCCTTCCCCGCCCCGGTCTCGCCAAGGATAAGGATGGGGTTGCAGCGGCTTTCTGCGACCAGGCGGATCATCTCAAGGGTCTGGACGGCGGCCCCGCTTTGCCCAACGAACGCGACACCGGGGGGGCATTGTGGGCAGAAGTAGCGCTGGAGCTTGGCTTTAGCGGTGGACTTCTCAGCCCGCAACCCGGCTGCCAGCTTGGTGAGCCTCTCGTCGTCCAACGGGCCGCCGATGTAGTCGTACGCCCCCGCGCGGATGAACTGGACGGCGGAATCCACGTCGGGCCGCTCGGCGACGACCACAAGTGGGGTCTGGGTATCGGTGAACCGTGCTATTCTCTGGAGGTTCCTGAGTCCCTCGTCATCGGAGTCAACCCGCAAGATCACAAGCTCGGGGGAGCTGTTCTTGATCAGTTCCAGTGCCGATGCGGCGTCGTTGGCGCGGAGGTGACGAGCGGCGAACCGCCTTAGCTGTTGCTCGTCTGCAGGGCCGCCGAGGGTTGGGTGGCCTATCTCCACGACCGTCCCTAACATCGATTCGTCGGTGTTATTCATACGGTGCAGACCTTAGGGGCTGCCACTCCTCGCGGAGGAAGGGCCGTGAGACCTCCTGATGCGGCGAGGAAGCTTCGAGGGCTTGGAGAGAGCCAGGAGGCCCTGAAAAACGTTGGGGACGGGACACCTGCTGGGCAGCAGCGGTGTGCTGTTTGGGGCTCGAGAGTGTGGTTACAGCCCATCCCTGCGCTGGTGTCATAGCGTAACCCAACCGAATCCGTTCCGTTGAGACCTCCGTCGGTGTCGCGATGTGTCTTGCACAACCTACGTCAACGTACGGCTGTCTCTTGGGTCCAAAGCCTATACCGAATTGCGAATATACAGACATCTGTGTGGCGAAGGCAAGGATCCAGGGGGATTTTCGGGGAATTGTTTCTCGGCGTGGCGAGAGTAGTTTGTTCGAGCTGTGTTGCTCTGTCCAGCAGCGAGGCCAGATGATCATGTCCCGGCCTGCTTGAGTGCCGCCGGACTTGGCGAGATCTTGGCGTTCGTAGGAGGAGACCTTTTCCGTAACCGGAAGGATCTTCCGCACCCGAACCCCGTCCGCCGGTTGGTGGGGCACCAGGCCGCGCCGTAAAATACAGCGTGTAAGTGCTGATAGATAACGATCTTCGGCTTCTGCGGGGCCACGGCGGCGCCTTGTGGCACACCTGTTGCGGAAGTACTCGAGACGCACGAGGATTGTGTCTGATGAGTTCGATACCGATACTAGCGAAATTGATGATAACCACGTCCCCGGTTGCCCCTGGGTCCGAGGTCTCAGCGGCAAAGTCGCCCACCACGGCGGGCGGGAAGGAAATAAACGGCGAGGCTGCAGCGGCCATGGCATTCGCCATCTTGGCGGCGAAGGGGTTGAAGACGGTCCCAACGCCGGCGGGTGCGGCGAACCTTGGCGGTAACGGCGGGACCAAGGGGACCAAGCCATCAGGTAAGGGCGGTGTTGTATCGAGCCCTTCGCTGAATCGGATGGGGGGCGAGACATTTGCCGTCTTGATGCAGCAGATGTGCCAGCAGGATCAAGCCCAGCCATTGACGGGGTCGGTCGTCCCGCAAGCCCAGACCGCTCAACTGATAACGGGCATGCAGCGCGAGGCTGTAGCGTTCTCAGATGCTGCGCTGGAGAATGTGGCCGACGCGCCCATCCGGCGACGCGGTGTGGTGAAGATCCCGGTCGCCAAGGCGGTAACGGGGCAAGCCAAGAGCCTCCTACAAGGTCCGGGTGGCGCCGCAAAACAACCGGAAATCACCCCTGGGCAGCCTGTTGAAGGGGACCAACCGAAGCAGTCAGTTGGTATCAGTATAGTTCCTGGGGCGGACAAGGCCTCAGTGACTGCTGAGGCTGAGACGCAAGGGGTCCCAGCTGGTGCGGGCGGGCTCGCGGTCAAGGCCGATGGGGCAGTCAGTACCGCAAATCCGGACGCCCAGCCTCCCGCTGATGTCAAAGAACATGGCCCGGACGCCCAGCCGACTCCCACAATCGCCACCCCAATCAAGAACGCCTCCGGCGCGAGGGATTTACAAGCCGCCCAAACGAAGCCCTCGAACGCTCCGCACGCAACGACGTCCCAGAACACCCACTCGACAGATAGCGGCGCCGAACAGCTCCCCGAGCCCGTCCAGGTTGTTGTTGTGCGCGACGCACTGCAGCGAGCTTCGACGGGCAAGGGTGCGGGGGCCAAGAGCGGTCCGGTAAGCCCGGCGCAAGCGTCCAACGGCGCTCCGACGAAAGGTCCCGTCCAAGCTGCGCCCGGTTTGCAGGCCCCGCCTGGGTCCATTAAGGTCGGCTCCGCGGCCGCGGTCGAGGAAGGGGCTTCCGGGGGCTCGGTGGTCGGTAAAAACAGTGCTCCGGTTGCTTCGGCCGGGCGCGGCGTCGGCGCGCCGGCAGCTGCGAATCAAACGCTGGGCGAAACTGTGCTCGGCGAGACGACAGAGGCTGCAGCGGGTAATTCCGCCCCGCTGGTCGCCGTCAGTGACAGCACGCAGGTGACGGGGGCGCAGGATGGGCAGCAGGTCGCGCAGACGTCGCTGCCCGATCAGATCGCTGGACAGCTGCGCGCCAGTGGCGCGAGGCCCGGTCAGCAGATCGTGATTCGCCTCAATCCACCGGAGCTGGGGGAGGTTCGCATCACGCTGCAAGCGGAGGGCAGCAGCGTTAAGGGCGTCCTGGAGGTCCAAAACGCTGAGACCCTACAGTACATTCAGCGCGCCGCACCGGCGCTGATTACCCGGCTGTCGGAGGGCGGGGTGCAACTGAGCAGACTTGAACTGACCCTCTCGGCAGACAGCGACCGAAGCACCGCAGATCCCTTTGGCTCTGTGTTTCGCGACGGTCAGTCCGGCCAGCCCCACCAGCATTCAGATAACTGGGGTCAGCACAGCTCGGGTGATTCTGTCGGTGGTGACGTTGATGACGCTTGGGAGCTCGAGACAGAGCAGGCATTGATGGGTGCGGCGCAGGTAGGCGACGAATCCATCAACGTCTGGAGATAGGAGAGCACAAGTGGATGCTATTGCGGGAACATTGACCGGCGCCAGCAAGATTCGAAGTGATTACCTGAACCTGCTGGTGACACAACTTAGGAACCAAAACCCCCTGGACCCGATGGACAACAGCGAAATGGCGGCCCAGCTGGCGATGTTGTCCCAGTTGGAGCAGTTGGAGAACCAATCCCGACAGCTTGAGAGCATGGATGGGACATTTCAGGAGGCCCTTGTTACCGCACAGCGCCGCCAGGCGACGGAGCTTATTGGAAAGACGGTTTCATTCTACACTGAGGTGGAAGAAGGCGTGAACGCGATCCGCTCGGCGGAAGTCTACAGGATTGATTTGGCCGATGGTCAGGTTCGTCTAAGGGCAGGCGATTATATCCTGGGCCTGGGTGCCATACAGACAGTCGAGGACTGAAACAGGAACTCTATCAGTAGAGGTGGACTATGGGAAATGCACTACTAGCAGGCGTGTCGGGCATGAAGGCCCACCAGCAGATGATCGATGTAGCCGGTAACAACCTGGCCAATCTGAACACGATTGGTTTTAAATCCAGCCGCATCACATTCTCGGATTTGTTGAGCCAAACGGTTCGTGAAGCGTCGCAGCCAACCTCCACAGTCGGTGGTATCAACCCCATGCAGGTCGGCTCCGGCGCGGCCGTCGCCAGCATCGACAAGGACATGTCCCAGGGCACCTTGATCAACACCGGCCAGGCCCTGGACATGGCGATCGAAGGCGAGGGTTATTTTGTCTTGAACGACGGGACGAAGAACGCCTTCACCCGCGTCGGGACGTTTGGCGTCGACTCGAATTACTATCTTGTAGACCCGGTGACGGGGTATCTGGTCCAGAGGCAGGGCGTCGTCGGAGTCTCGGACGGTTTCCAGACCACGGGGAACAACGCAATTCGCATTCCCTACGACGTGGCCCTGCCCGCCAAGGCCACCACCACCGTATCCTATAATGGGAACCTGAGCGCCGACCAGAGTTCAGTAAGCACCCACACCTTGCGCCTGGGTTCTGCATTTACGGTAGGTGGAGCGGCCGCGGTGGGAACTACGGAAATAGACAAGCTGGAGCAGTTTACCGGCGGCGAACTCGGCGGCGCAGAGACGGGCACGATTACGATCACGGGGGCACAGCGCGATGGAACCACCATTGGGAGTGTCAGCTTCAACGTCGCTGAGACCACAACACTCCAGGACCTCTTGGATGAGCTGAACCTGTCCGCACTATTCGGGGACGATTCCACCGCCACGCTGGAGAACGGCGAAATCTTCCTGAAGGATAAGACTTCCGGTTACAGCCAGACGAACGTCAACATGGTATGGTCCAGCGCGACCACCAAGGTGTTGGCACTGCCGTACCACTTTCAACTGGAGACTCCCGGCGGTAACCTCACCCAGGATACCACCATCACGGTCTACGATTCGCTGGGCACCGCGCACATTATAAACGCCTCGTTCGTACGGACAGATGATGCTCGGACATGGGATCTGGTGATCAAGGATGTCTCCGGGGATGTCAAGCTGGCGGATCGGCGGATTGAGACTATCGAGTTCCAGACCACCGGCGCCTACGGCGGGCTGGGGGGAACGGATACTGCAACCTTCACGTTGGACTTCGTCACCGACGGAAGCGGGAGCAGGACAGTCACCGTGAATCTGGGTACGGAGGGTAAGTTAGACGGGTTGACGCAGTTCGGCCAGGACTCCACGGCTGCGGGCAGCGGCCAGGACGGTTATACCTGGGGTAAGCTGCTGAGCATGTCGGCTGGCACAGAAGGAACGCTGACAGGCCTGTTCACCAACGGTATCAGGAAAGACATCGCCCAGATGACGATGGCGGTCTTCCAGAACCCGTCGGGTCTGAAGAGCATGGGCAACAACTACTACGAGTCGTCGGCGAACTCCGGTACCGCGTTATACACGAAAGGGGCAGCCAACGGGTGCGGCAAGATCCGCGGCGGAATGCTCGAGAGTGCAAACGTCGACGTCGCCGCGCAGTTCGTTCAGTTGATCCAGGCGCAGAACGGTTTCCAGGCAAACGCCAGAACCATTCGCGTCTCGACGGAAATGTTGCGGGAACTGACCAATTTGATCAGATAAGGAAGGGCTTACCGGATGCAAGGATGCTTGCAGGTAGCTGAGCGAGTACTATTCGATTGGATAGCCGCGTCGCCGCTGGATCGTTGGGCGGGGGCCCGACGAGCTTTGCCCAATTTCGGCGGCGCGGGTCTTTGGGTCCTGCTGGTGTTGGGGGTGCTGCTGGTAGCGGCGGGGGTGGGAGCGATCCTGTGGGTCCGAAGGCAGGCCCAGATGCAGGATGCATGGGTTGCCTTTGACGACGTTGCCGAGGTAAACGGCCTGTGCGAGGAGGAAAGATCGCTCCTGGCCAGGATCGCCAAGCAGGCCCGCCTGAAAGATCCCACAACCGTGATGACTTCCGAGGAAACCTTCAGCAAGGGCCTTGGGGGGATACTCGCACGTTCAACTGGTGGTACGTTCACGAAAGCATCCGCCGGAAGTCTTTGTGGCGGGTGCGTATTCCTCTTTACGCTGCGCCAGAAACTGGGGTTTCCCATTCCTATGGACCAGATGCCCACAGCCTCTTCGGTGCTGCAGCCTATAGCTGTGGCCGATAAGCTGACGGTTGTCAGGCAGAACACTCCGTCCGACTTCGAAGTGACGGTGGTTAAGAAAGATGTAGCTTTCCCTCGTCTTATCGTCCGCCCCGACATCAAGGTCGATGTGGACCCGGGGGAATCATGGGCAGTGCGATATCCACATGATGGGATGCTTTGCGAGTTCAGTGCCACGGTCGTTGAGATGGTGGAAGATGACATTGTCTTGAAACCGGTCGGGACGGTTCGGCGGATCAATCGCCGTCGTTTTGTGCGCGTTCCGGCCGACAAACAGGCATATGTGGCGAGGTTTCCGTTCGTGACGGAGGCGAACACCCGGGAGGTCCCCCAGTTTGTCCCCGGTAAGCTGGTTGAGTTCGGCGGGCCCGGGATCCAGCTTCAGATTGAGGCCGACCTGGACGTTCAGGAATCCGACAGCGTGCTGGTCGTGCTTGAGCTTGGGCCTAACAAGACAATTGAAGGCCTCGGTAAGGTTCGCCGCGGGATCACCGTCGGTCGTGACGGGGCAAGAACCTTTGCGCTGGAGCTGGTAGGACTGAGTACCGCCGAAGTGGCGGAACTTGCTAAGGAGACCAATGCCATACGGCGGCGCTACAAGCCAGGAGAAGGCGAACAGGTGACCGAAGAAGAACCAGAGGTGGTGGCTGCGAGCTAAATGAGATGACCGATCAAATCGAAGCGACAACATCGAGCCTAGAGGCGTTGGCAGAGCAATACTACACCATTACCCACAACCTAGCCAACGCCAACACCTCCGGATACAAGCGATATTGCACCAGTTTCTCGCAAGCCCTCGCCGAGACCATGGCCGCCCCCGGTGCATCCGACCGCGTCGAGGGAAACACGGCCATAGATTTCACACAAGGCGCCCTTTCGCAGACCGGCAACCAGCTCGACCTTTCGCTGGTGGGCAAAGGGTTTTTCGTTATCGAGACGCCTGAAGGGCCGCTGTACACGCGCAACGGTTGCTTTCGCCGTAACTCCGTGGGCCAGTTGGTGAACACTTCAGGGCAGATGGTAGCCGGGCTTGGAGGCCCCATCATTATTCCTCACACTGCCGAGACGCGCGTGGGGGCCGATGGAACCATTACCGTGTCCGGAGTGGTGGCGGGCAGGATCAAGGTGGTGGACTTCGAAAAGTATGAGGGCCTGACTGCGGCTGGTGGCGGTTGCTTCCGCGCACCGGATACGGCGACGCTGACCGATGCTCCCGAGACGGTTGTTCGCCAAGGGTATCAGGAAAGCTCCAACGTGAAGATCGTAGATGAGCTTGTGGGGCTTATCGCGGTGACGAGGTTATATCAGGCCAATCTAAGGTCTATACAGGCGCAGGATGACCGGATGGACAGCATCCTGCAGGTGGCCTTGGCATAACAACAGGAGAACTCCGATGTTAAGAGCTTTTTCGACGGCGGCGACAGGCATGACGGCCCAGCAGATGATCGTCGACACCATTGCTAACAACCTAGCCAACATAAACACCAACGGGTTTAAGCGCAGCCAGATTAACTTCCAGGACCTGATGTACGTCAAGCTCTCCGAGCCTGGTGGCGAGGTCGCCACCGGCGTGATCGCACCAACCGGCCTGGAGATCGGCAGCGGTGTCCGTCCAGTTGATACCGTCAAGATATACCTGCAGGGCGAACTGGAAAAGACCGATCGGCCCTTGGACTTGGCGATCGAGGGAGACGGGTTCTTCGAAGTCACTTCGGCCACTGGCGAGATTCGCTACACTCGAGACGGGGCGTTTCGGGTTGATGCCGACGGCACCATCGTCACCGCCAGTGGATACACGCTCAGTCCGGCGATTAGCATTCCAACCGGGGCGACTTCCGTCGGTATAGCCGCCGACGGGACGGTCACTGCCCACACCGACTCCGGTGTTTCTTCCATAGGTGTGATTACGTTGGCTCGCTTTATCAACCCGGCCGGGCTTTCCAGTAAGGGCGGGAACCTGCTGGCGGAGACGCCGGCAAGTGGGGCGCCCACGGTGGGCACGGGTGGGGTTAGCGGTTTTGGCGAGATCAGACAGGGGTACCTGGAGAAATCCAACGTCCAGATGATTACGGAACTAGTTTCACTGATCAAGGCGCAGCGAGCGTACGAGATCAACTCGCGAGCTATCCGTGCCGGCGACGAGATGCTCAACACCGCGAATCAATTAGTCAGGTAGGCTTCTAGTATGAAGACCAAAACTGCAACTGTTCTGATGGTTGTTCTGGTATGCGGCGCAGCCTGGGCCGATCAGCGGCCCGCGCTGCAGGTGTATCTGCCTCGGTCCGTTAAGGTCAAGAGCGATTCGCTGTCCTTGGGGGATATCGGGTTGGTTCGCAGCGACGAGCAAGACCTGTCCGAGCGGGCCTCAGCCATAGCGATGGGGCGGGCGCCGTGGCTGAAGGAGACAATCGTCATAAACCGGCAGACCATACTGTCTCGCCTTGCAGCCAACGGGATTCCCCATGATATGGTCCAGATTACCGGGGCTAAAAAGGTCAGCATCCGCCGGGTCCAACGTGTGATAGGCCCTGATGAGTTTCTAAAGGTGGCTGGGGCCTTCTTGGAGACCCAGCGCCCCGGTCCGGCGGGCTCCAGGTGGCGCCTGGTGGGTAGGCCCAAAGATCTGGTGGTCCCCGATTCGCGACAGATAACGTTTCAATCGCGGATCGGTGAGGATAACCCAGGAAGCCGATTGGCCGTCACTATCTCGGTGATGAGCGAAGGGAAGCAGCTGGGGGCCGTTGAGGTCCCATTCAAGTTGGTCTATCGCTGTCGCCAGGCCGTCACCACGCGCAATATCGCCGCAGGTGAAAAGATCACCCCTCAAAACACCAAGATCGTCAGTATTCCTTCCGACTGGCCCGAAGACCCCAACTACGCCCAGCCATTTGGGCAGACTGCAACCCGCCGCCTTGCCGCACGGACCGTCGTACGCCCGGTAATGACAACGCCGTCGCCGTCTTTAGTTCTCGTGAAGCGAAATCAGACCGTGCTGTTGAGAATACGAGCATTCGGCTTGAAGATCACCGACATCGGCCAGGCGCTGCAAGAGGGTAGACCGGGCGAGTTCATCAAGGTGCGAAACGTAAGCACTAAGCGGGTAATCACGGCGAAGGTCGCCTACGACGGTTCGGTGGAACCGGTGCTTGAGGAGACGAGAGGATGAATGGACCGGCGCGGCGAATCATGGTGTGTCTGGTTGTTTCGTTGTTGGTGGCTGGGACGTCACCGGCCGGATCGATCTGGGCGAAGTCGACCAGGCGAACGCGGGCGCTCTATACCGACGACACGGCCAGGGATGTCGGGGACTCCATCACGATCGTCATCGAAGAGCACAGCAAGATCGAGAACGAGACGAACCGCAAGATGGAGAAAACATCGTCGAGAAAGGCTGCCCTTACAGGGAATTTCGATTTGATCAATACGCTGGACAAGCTGACGGGCAAGCTGTTCAGTCTGCGATCTCCGGACTTGGATTTCGATGCCTCGGCCGAAAACAAATTCGACGGCGGGGCGGACTACGACAGCGATCGCAGCATGGCCGATGAGATCACGGCCGTGGTCGAGGACATCCTCCCGAACGGGAATCTTGTCGTCCTGGGCCAGCGCGAGAGGATGGTGGCCGGCGACGTCCAGGTCATTCAAGTAAGCGGTGTTGTTCGGCCCAGCGACATCAGCTTCGCCAACTCCGTCAACAGCAAGAAGATCGCCGATTTCCGAATCGTCTACAAATCCAAGGGTCGGGAGAACCGCTTCACCAAGCCGGGTTGGCTGGGGAGAATCTTGAACTTGCTGGACCCGTTTTAACGGTCCCAGCCGTGAGCACTGGAGAGACGAATATGCGGTTTATGCTGGTTATCTTGAGCATCGCCATGCTAATCGGCCCGGTCGTGCGGGCTGAGCGGATAAAGGACATTACGGATATAGAGGGCGAGCGTGCTAACTTGCTGCAAGGGATCGGTCTGGTGGTGGGTCTTAGCGGAACGGGTGATGATTCGGAGCTGACCCGTCGGATGTTCGCCAATTTCCTCCGCCGCACCGAGGGCCTCGCCCTGGAGCCGGACGACCTGACCAGTAAGAACGTCGCCGCCGTCATGGTCGAGGCCGTGCTGACACCCTACGCCCGTTGTGATACCGAGATACCTGCTACGGCCTCGGCGACGGGGGCAAGCAGCCTTCAAGGCGGGATATTGCTGATGACGCCCCTCAAGGGCGCCGACGGGCGGGTCTATGCAGTCGCTGGCGGGGCCTTGACAATCGGGGGCTTCGGGGCTTCGGGTTCCAAGAGCACGATCACGAAGAACCACATAACCGTCGGCCAGGCAACCGCTATCGTGGAGAAAGAGGAACTTGCCACCTACGTAAAGGGCGGACGGATCGGGCTGCTGCTGAAAAACCCGGATTTTGCCACCGCCGAAAACATTGCCCAGGCGATAAACGAGCTGTACCCCTCCAGCTCGTCTGCTGTCGACGCCGGGAAGGTCCGTGTGACCTTACCCAAGAAGTTCGCCCGCCAGCAGGTAAATGGCTTTATCACCACGATCGGCTCCTTGCAGGTTCAGGTGGACTCACCGGCCGTGGTGGTGGTGAACGAGAAGACCGGAACCATCATCATAGGGCAGAATGTCAGGATCTCCAACGTTGCCATCGTGCACGGGAGTCTCTCCATAATCACTCAGGAGAAGGACTACGTTTCCCAGCCGCTGCCGTTCTCACGCGCCGGGACAACCGCCAAGACCGAACGCACTGACATCAAGACCATCGAGGAAGGCGGCGAGATTCACGTGCTGCCCAAACAGCCGTCCGTCTCGGAGCTGGCTCGGGCGCTTAACGCGATCGGGCGCACACCCCGGGGAATAATCTCTATCTTCCAAGAGCTGAAAGCAGCTAACGCCCTGCAGGCGGAACTGAAGATTATGTAGGAGCCGGACGTGGACTCTCTGAACCTACCAATAAGCCCGATTGGTCTGGCCGATCCGCTCGGCGAAGCCTTTGCGGCGAAATTAGCCGCTCACAAAGGCGGGGCCGGCGCCGAGGCCGCCGAAAAGGTCGCCAAGGACTTCGAGTCCGTTCTTATCTACAAGCTGCTTGAGGAGATGAAGCGGACGATACCCGAATCCGGTCTGCTGGACGATGGGGTCTCGCAGCAGATTCAGGATATGTTCTGGTATCACCTGGCCGAGGAGCTAGCCGATAAGGGCGGGTTTGGGATATGGAAGCAGCTTCTAGAGCACTCCAGTTTGGCGGCCGCAGTGTCTGAAGCACCCAAAGTGGAGACCGAGGGATGATCTCCAACACGCCGCACGCAGAGGTACTGATTGGGCGGCTTGCAGCAGCGCTGGATGAGGAAATCGCCCTGCTGGAGCTGAGAGGCTCGCAACTGGTCGCCCTGTCCGAGGCGATATTGCAGCGAGACGAGGCCAGGCTGCAAGGGTTGTTCGAAGAGATGGAACAGACCCAGCAGACACAGGCCGAAACGGACAATAAGCTGCTGGGCTTGCGAAAAGCCCTGGGCGACATCCTTGTTTGCCCACTGGAGCAGGTCACGTTGACGTGGGTAGTCGGGCAGTTATCAGGCGAAGGGCGGTCCCAGATTGAGCGCCGCCTGGCGAAGATCGTCGGCCTGATCGACGAGGTGCGAAAGCAGCACCTTGAGACGGTGATGTTGTTAAGCGAATGTGCCCGAATCAATCGAATGCTTCTGACCACCTTGTTTCCGGGCAGCGAGACGATAAAAACCTATGGCCAGGGCGGCCAGACCACTTGGCGCCCGGATACCGGCCTGATTGATGCGGAGCTGTAGGCGATGAACTTCCAAATTAGCCTTAGTGGGTTGAATGTGGCGCAGCAGGCAATTGACCTGATTGCCACCAATATCGCCAATGCAGGGACGAAGGGCTACCATCGCCAGGAGTTGAACATCGCGCCGGTGGAGTTCAACGCCACGAACGTGGTGACGCTCGCCGGGGTGGAGGTCATCGGGGTACGGCGGTCGATAGACCAGATGCTGGAACGGGAGATCCTCCGAGTGGAGGGCCAAATGGGCCAGATCTCCCAGGAGCTTATGACGTTGCAGCTTGTGGAGAGGGCCCTGGGCGACATCGATTCGAATCGACTTGGTTTGGCACTGAATGGTTTCTTTGATTCCCTCAGGGAGCTGTCTGCCCATCCCAATAATGCTGGTTATCAGCACAGTGCGGTTGAGGCGGGTACGGCACTTGCTAATGAGTTCCAGAACATGGCGACGTTCACTCAGCAACTGGACGAAAGCATCCTTCTGCAGGCGGATATTATTGTGCAGCAGGTTAACGACCTGGCCACTGAGATTGCCGACTTAAACGCGGAAATTAATGCGGCCATCCTCCGGGGTAACGACGCCAACGTCATGCAGGACCGCCGAGACCAGGCGATCGCCGAGCTGGCCGGACTCGTTGAAATACAAACCAACGCTCGTGGCGCCTTAGAGGGTCAGGTGAATGTCAGTGTCGGCGGGGCGGCGCTGGTCACGGGAGGACAGACGCTCGAGCTGAAGGTCACAACCGACTCGAACAATACACTGGGTCTGGCCGCGGTGGGCGGCAGTACGCTTCTGGCCGGGATCGACCAGGGCCAGCTTGGCGCGCTGTTTACTCTGAAGAACACCTTGCTGGCGGACATTACGGACAGCCTTGATCTGCTTGCCGGACAGGTCATAAAAGCCGTCAATGAATACCACGTCCAAGGCGTCGGGACGTCAGGTTCCTTCGCGGAACTGTCCGGGTGGGCCGTCGGGCTGTCCACCGCGAAGCTTTCCGAGCTGAGTTCGGATATTTCCCTGGGGACGTTGCAGCTGCGGGTCATCAATCAACTCACCGGCGAGATAACTATTGAGCGGGTGGATGTCGACGACCTGGACACCACTTTCGGGCAGTTCGCCACCACGCTGTCCAATCTGGACAATATTACAGCGTGGATCTCCGGCTCGGCCCTGCACATTCAGGCGGGCACCGACTACAGATTTGATTTCCTTCCGGTCTCCTCGGGTGAGTACGACCCGGGGACCTGGGACCCGGTCAACAATACTGCCGAGATCGCCATATCGGGAATATTCGACGGCAGCGCGAATGAGGATTTTACCGTCACTGTGGTAGGTGGCGGTGGCGTCGGTATCGACGGGGGCTTGAAGCTTCTTGTCGAGGATGCCCTGAGCGAAAAGGTCGCCGAGTTCAACGTGGGGCTGGGCTACACGCCGGGGGACGTCCTGACGCTGGACAATGGGATCACGCTTACGGTCTCCGCGGGTGACTTCGTCGTAGGTGACAGCTTCACGCTACATGGTGTCGCCGACTCCGACAGTGCCGGCATACTCACTTCGGTGGGGATCAACACGTTCTTCTCCGGTTCTTCCGCCTCAAACATAGCCATCTCCCAAGATGTCATCGCGGACCCGGGCCGGGTGGCGACGGCTATGAGCGACACAATGACCGATAACCGAAACATCGTGCGTCTGGCCAATATCGCAGATGAGGATATAGCGGCCCTGGGGAACCTGACTCCCAGTGACCATTATCGTATGCTGGCTGCCGGGATAGGGCGCGACGTGTCTGTGCGGTATGCCAAACAGACTGCTTTGCAGATCGTCTCCAACCAACTTGCCAATCAGCGTGACACCATAAGTGGCGTGGACATAAACGCAGAGGTCGCCAAAATGCTGCTCTTTGAACAAATGTTCCAGGCCATGGCGAAGGTGCTCAGTGTCCAAAATGAGGCGTTGCAGTCTCTGATGGCGATTGTGTAGGTAGTGACGATATTGGGCGATTAAAAAAATGAGCGGATGGGCAGCGATATTCAATAACACAAACTTCGCCCTGACGGTTCAGTCGGAGGCGCTTGCGAGGTTGCAGGAGCAGATAGCCTCTGGTGAGCGAGTAATCCGCGCCTCGGACGATCCCGCCGCCGCGCACAGGATTATGTACTTAAAAGCATTTGCCGGGAACCTGGCTAGCTACAAGAGGAACCTGGGTACGGTTGAGTCCAATCTGGAGCAGGTGACCAGCAGCTTGACTACCGTTACTGAGCGCCTCAGCTCAGCCCGCGAGAAGCTGACGAGGGCCGCGAATGGCACTTTCAACGCCCAGCAGCGAGCGGCCTTCGCCGGTGAAATCGACACGGCTATCCAGATGATCTTGATGGTGGTGAACAGGGAGCATGCAGGGCAGTATCTTTTCGGAGGTTCCAAGATCTCGACGGCCCCGTATGTGGCGACGTATGACTCCGCCGGGAGGGTTGCGTCGGTGACGTATAACGGAGGGACGCAAGATCTGCCCGTCCCCGTAGCTCCCGGTGTCGAGTACTCCGGGGTGGTGGTTGGCGAAGGTATATTCAAATCGGACAATGTCACCGGCGTGGTGTTTTTGGGTCAGACGGGCGCCGCAGCTGGTACGGGCACGTCGACCATCGAGGGCGACGTGTCGTTGGAGGTCTCTCGCGAGACGGTCTACGGGGCCGCTGGCGGGACCAATGTCGCCGAAGGCGACAGCGCCGATACAAGCGATACCATACGTGGGGACCATACGCTGACCATTGACACGGATGCCAAGACCATCAAGTTGGACACCGGGACGGCGGTCTCGTACGATGGTGTGCCAGGCCCGACGGATTTCATGATCCAAAACGCTTCCGGGGACGTGGCCTACGTCGACGTCAGCAACATGGCATCAGGCATTGGTACGGTCGACGTCACGATAACAGGCACAGGGCTGCTCTCAATTGACGGCGGACTGTCAACTCACCAGACCGATTACACGGACACCAACCTGGCTGTCTCGCATTCAGTGACCGGACTTGTGCTGTACGTCAAGACCACAGGGATTACCCAGACCGGGACCGAAGCGGTCAACAAGGCCCTCGCCTACGACATGTTTGTGGATCTGATTGCGATTCGCGACGACCTGCTGAACTTAGATGGGGCGCTGTCGGCGCAGGAGCAGAACGACGAGTTAACCGACGGCCTGAACCGCCTGGGGGGGTTGCTACGTGCCGTCACTAACGGTGAAATTGCCGTTGGCTCCAAGCTGCAGGCCGTAGGTGCAACGATCCGCTACATGCTGGAAGATCTGTCCGCCAGCTCACTGCAAGAATCGTCGCAGTTGCAGGACCTCGATCTGACCGAGGCAGTGGTGCAGTTGGCCCGGACTCAGACGCTGTATGAAATGATCCTCGCCTCCTCCTCACGTCTGTTGAACCTGTCGCTGCTGGATTACATTTAGTACTCTGTCCCAGCAATACTGCCGGCTCTGACTTGCGGCGATAATGTGTCTGCTGCGTCAGAACAACTCGGAATATCCATGGAATATGCCATCGTTTTTCTTCCTTGCAGCCACATCATCGGCGCGGCGTCATATACACAACATTATTGCCGGGACAGAGCACTGGACCCACCGTGCGGCGAACAGGCTTCGGTGTTTTTCAGTCTTTCCTCGAAGTGGCGCACTATAATTGTACGGACGTCGATGTTCTAGACGCCCTAGGTCCATTCGAGCTGCTCGCAGATGGCGTCTTGGGGGACCGAAGGTGGCCAAAGAACCCAACCCGACGGGGAAACAAGACCATATCACCTCGCAAGTGGAATCCGGCACGGGTTTTGCATCTCAGATTCTCCGCAGCCCGTCCCGCGCGCGGGGCGGCGAGGATGCCCTGGAAAACATGAGCTATTGCTTGGTTGATAAAGAACCGCTGGTAAGCGTGGTGCTGACTGTAGGGGCCCGCGCTCGATTTCCCAGGGAAGCCCTCGCTAGCGTTTTGCGCCAAACATACCGGAACCTGCAGATCATCGTGGTTTGCGGCGCGTCGCTGGAGGGGATTGGCCTTGAAGAGCATCTTAAAGACAAGCGTATCGTCCAGCTTCGGTTCAACAGCGCACAATCGGAGGTCCTCCTGCTTAATGAGGCCATCAAGCGTGCCGGCGGACAGTACATTGCCTATCTGGATGACCGTGTCATTTACTACCCGCACCATATCGCCCGTCTGCTCGATGCTCTCACCCAGGCTTCTGACTGTGAGCTAGCCTACGGCGACCTGTACCAGACGCGCTGCCGGAGGATGGACGACGGAAGCTGGGGAGTCTTGGATAAGCTGCTGGTGGCTGGGGGTAAGTTCGATCGGCGCCGGCTGTTTCAGTCTGATTGGCTCCCTCGCTGCAGCATGATGCACCGCCGCGATCTGCTCGACCGGATCGGGCCGTTCGCAGATGCCACCGGAGACCTGCTTGACTGGGACCTGGCCCGTCGGCTGGCGCTGTTTACCGATTTTGCTCATATCAATGAGATAACTGCTGAGCGGATGTGTTCCACGGGCGAGACCCGTGACGTCTCTGGGCCCCAGCAAAGTCCCGAAGAGGACTTCACCGCTGCTGTCCTTGTGGTTCGCTCGGCCAGACCCGCCAAGCCTTGGCCGAAGATGCCGGACCTGTCCATCGTCCTCATCTCGGACTCCGCCGACCGCACCTTCCAGCACACGCTCAGTCAGATCTACTATCACACATTCATCCCGTATCAGGTCCTCGTTCCCCTCCCGGCCGATCAATTCGCGAAACTGCCCATCAAGTTACCTAACCTTCTGGCGGTCCCGGTGGATCCTGACGCGTCTTTCGCCCGAAAGTTGGAAGCGGCACTGGACTGCTGTGAAGGTGATTTTGTCGCCGTTGTCCCCGCCGCCTTGCCGATCGCATCCGGATGGGTCGAAGAGGGGGTCTTCGCGCTTGTTGATTCGGGCACTGCTACCGACGGGGTGTTACTGGAGGGGACTGACGAGCGAAATTGGGCGGCGGTGTTGAGGAGAGATCGACTTACCGCCGCGAGGATCAGGTTCCCCCATCTTGGCGTCCGTGATTCTGTCGTGCAGGCGGGGCTGGAAGTCTCCAGGGAAGTGGGATCCGGACAATCTTGTCGATTCGAAAGACTCGAAGCCCGCGCGCAGAAGCTCCAGCAGGCCGGTAGATACCCCGAGGCCGCTGAGCTTTACGAGTTGCTGTCGAGTATGGGCCGCGATGAGTTATCGATGGCGACTTGTGCGGTCCGAGCATTGTATCAGGGCGGGGATGACGAGAAGGCGATCAAACTGACGCGCCGGATTAATGAGGCCCGCCCGACCGTCGAAACACTGTTGCTAGAGGCCAGGCTGCACCGCCGGGCAGATCGGATCCACGATGCTGTTGCGTCTCTTCAGCGAGCGCGGGAGCAACTGCAATGGAAAGGATAACCGTCCCGCCGATACCGGCGGATCAGCTTCGCCGTTCGTCCCTCGCTCCCCAGCATTACGAAGTGCTGAAAGAGCTGGGCGACTGTTACGCCGCACTAGGTGAATACGAACACGCCGGGCAGTGCTACGAGCGAGCAGCGTCCGTAGCGCCGACCGAGCCGGGTTCTTACATCGGGCTGGGAGTGATTCACCTGCAGGATGAACAGCACGACAGGGCGCGAGAGGCGTTCCAGATCGCCGTTGAACTTTGTCCGGAAGACCCGGAGGGATATGTGGGCTTGGCGGCGGTCTATCAGCGAACGGCTGACTATCCAGCCGCCTTCGATATGTACCTTAGATGCCTCGAGCGGGACGCCGATTGTCTGATAGCGCTGCTGGGGCTGTTTCAAACCTCGTCTCAGATGGGAACCTTCTCGCAGATTATCCATTACCTTCAGGTCTATCTGCAGAAGCATCCCGATGACGCTTCCGTCATGTTCTGTCTAGGGGCGCTGTACGCACGCCAGGGCCAGTTCGCACAGGCGGCGGGAGCACTGCAGACCGTCCTGGCGCTGGAGCCGAGCAAAGCTGAGGCGGCTGAGCTACTGGTGCAAGTCGAACATCGCCTCACCTCAGACCAGACCCAAGGAACCCATACCGGATGACGAACACACCAACCCGCCGAACGAACGTAACCTCGCAACTTCCCACCTCCTGTCGCAAGGTGGCGCTGGGCAAGCTGGAAGATGTACTTTCCCAGCAGTTGACGCTGGTGGGGAAAGGGGATTTCAAGAAGGTCGAGGCGCTGGGGGGGGAACTGGCGGAATTGCTGCGTCAGGCCGGCGGCGCCGACGCCTGTACGTGTCCCCACTGCCTCGCCCGGATCGAGCGGATTAACAACCTGCACACCAAGCTGGGTCTGACGCTGGCCGCCCAAAAACACCAATGCAAGACCAAGCTGGACCGACTCGGTAAGGGCAAGAAGCTGCTGCGAGTGTATTTCAACGGCTCGCTGACAGGTTGAACCCACCTGCGATGTGATCCGGTCACCCTCGAAGATCACAGCTTCTTGAAGTACCGCGTCTCAGCGCACTTGATGTTGAACCCCGCTCGCTCATATGCACGGACCGCCCGTGCGTGACCTTCGTCGTTTCCGGTGCACACCATGGCGTAGCGCATCCCCTCCTGACGGAAGCGTTCGAAGGCCGCCTGGTACATCTGCTGGCCTATCCCCTTCAGCTTGCAGTCAGGATCGACCGCGTTGTCGTGGAACTGCCCTATCTTTGTGTCATAGTGAAGGCTGAACCGAATAAAACCGACGATGCGCCCCTCCTCTTGGCAGATCAACGTCCAGTCGGGGTTGGCTTGGCAGTAGGCCTTGAGGGACAAGCCCTTTTGTGTATCGGGGTGTGGATTGGTCAATGCGAAAAGCTCGTCGCCGTAGATTTCATGGTACGCTTCGTAGATTTCGCGCCAGGCGCGGTTCCCGATGTCCATGATCGACGGTAAGTCCTCGGGTCTGTAGGGTCGGATCATCGTCTCGGCGCCTTTGTTCGGGTTCGCGCTTTCACCACGCTGTGGGCCCGGGCGGCGGGAAGTTGCCCTTGGCGGCCTCGGCGATATTCTCGCGCGACCTGCGGAAGTAGTCTTCGCATCGTTCCAGCTTCATCTGATCGATGATCTGATCGATTGAAATCCCGCCGGTTGCACTGAGCAGAAAGACGCCTTCCGGCTGGTTGAAATCAATGTCGATCATGTCGCCGTATTTCTCGCGCAGCTCGGGCATGAGCTTCTTGTTGTAATCGTAGTGGATCACTTCGCAATCCAACTCGATTGTATTGGTCATTACCTTGTCCCGCCCGTCGGTTTCCTTAAGAATCCGCCCAATGGGGTTGATAATCCGGGAGCACGGGTCGATCACCGAGCTGACGAAGTAGGCCCGCGTCTCGAACGCCCACATCCGGGTCATGAATCCTCCACGAAAGGCTGAGCAGAACAGGATCACGTCCGGGTCCAAGTCGCGGTACTGGCAGCGCAGCTCCGCGTAGTTCAAATCGAAACAGGTTGCAAACCCGATCCGCCCGATTTCGGTATCGAGGACCACGGCGCCGTCGCCGGGGGAGCAATGGGCCTCCAGCTCCCAGATGGTAGGAAAGCCCTTGTGGTAGCACCCGACCAGCTTGCCGCCCCGATCGAACAGCACGGTGGTGTTGTGGCGCAGCCCGTCGATGAGGCTCGGATGGTTACCCGCTATGAACATATCCAGCTTGCGGGCGGTTTGGGCCATCTTGCAGAACACAGGTCCGTCGAGCGGCTCGGCCCGGTCCATGCTCGCACCGGTCAGTCCCCGCAAGAGGAAGTTCTCGGGGAAGACCGCTAGTTGCGCCCCTTCGTTCTTCGCTTCCCGAGCCAGCTCCATCGCTAGATCCACCCTGGCGATGTCGAACCCATCCGCCGGCGGGTCGCCCAATCCCTCGTTGAACGCACATACGGACAATCGAAGTGTCTTGCTCATGGTCTTGAACCACGCTTTCTATGGCTTCCGAACACATCTTACCATGAAGTAATTCTACTGCGCTCCAGTCGTTGCGTCGCCAAGCGTCAGATCGGAAAAAACGAATCCTTCCCTTTCAACCGTCCGGCCGATCTTTACCGGGATTGCGCGGCCGAACATCGGCCCGGCTGAGACGCACGTGTGAAACTCACCGTGTTCCGCGCAGGGGTCCACATCCGGGCCCAGCCGCGCCAGCAGATCTTCGTCGAACCGCGCCCCGGCCAACTCGCGAGGTACTTTGCGGGGGTCTAGGCAGGTTATGTGGGCAATGAGCCCGGAGGCGATCATCTCGGCGGCTAGTTTGTCCGTCGCCCGGCCCCAAAGCGGAAACAGCGGCGCTACCCCGGTCCCGGTGAGTTGGGTCTGGCGATACCTCCGGACGTCCGCCAGGAATAGGTCACCGAAGATCATGTGCGTGACCCCCTCGGTCCTTGCCCGGCGAACCGCCTGCCCCATCGCTTCTTCATAAAGCTGGTGGGTGCATCCGGTAGGGATATAGGCGATGTGAAGCGGCAGCGAAGCCGCATCGGCCTGTGCTGCCAGTACCTCCTGGCGGACAGCGTGCATGGAGGCACGCTGATATGGTTCGGTCACGACGCAAAGCAGCCCGGTCACGTCAACTTCGCCTTGTTGGCGGACGACATGTAGTGCCCAGGCGCAGTCCTTCCCGCTGCTCCAGCATACCCAGGCGCGATCCTTTGGCACGACGCACACTCCTGTAAGAAAGACCGGGCGAGCTGCTTAAAGGTGCTTCTTGAAGAACTCGAAGGTCTGCCGCCCTGACCATTGGTGCCCGCCGTCGAAAAGGTCCAGCTGAAGCTTATCACTCACCCCGGCCGCGGCGTAAATCTTCTCGAGTTCCTTGTAGCAGCTCATGGCCGAGTCTACCAAAAAGCAATCGTCGTAGCTTCCGATCTCAATCAGCAGCGGCTGCGGCGCGATCAGCCCGTGCAGGTCGGGCACGTCGCACAGCGCGAACAGTCCCGGTGTGATCTGAGACCCGCAGAAATTGCAGAATCGAATCCCGAAGTCGGCGAACCGGTCGCTGTAGCACATGATGTCGGTCGCCTTGATCCGCTTGTCGCAGATGCTCATCCACGTGCTCATCGTCCCACCGAAGCTGAGGCCCATCACGCCGATCCGCTCAGGGTCCACGAAGCCCTGTTGACAGAGATAATCCAGCGCACAGGACCCGTCGTGAATGTCCATCCCCAGGACAGTCATCCCTAGCAGCGTCGCCTTCAGGTAATGCATATTGCACAGATCGCGTTCGGACCGAACCTGGGTTATGTTGGGCTTGCGGCGGTCGTCGCGCTCGCCGAAGCCGCGCCAGTCGATCGCGATTACCGCATAACCTGCCTTGGCCATCTGCAGCCCGTAGTCGTAGTTGTTCAAAGCGATCTGCTCGCGGCGCGGCTCCTCGGACCGGTTGCCCATCACCGAGTCCTTCCCGAAGTTACCATGCCCGTGGCAGGCGAGGATCCCTGGGAGGGGCTCTTTGGCGTTTTCGGGCCTGAACACGTAAGCAGCTGCTGACAGCCCCTCTTCGACGTCGAAGATCACGCGCTGCTTTATCAGACCGTCCTCTTTCCACTCGGCCCTGATCTGGGGGTTCAGCGGGACCTTGGCGGGCATTTTACCGAGCGTCGCCTTAACGGCCGGGAAGAGCTGATCTCGCCACTTGCGCCAGTCGTCCTCGCTCTTCCCCGAGAAGCGGAACTGCGGCACATGCTTCGCCGCCAGGTCCATGAAGTATTGGTTTACCGAAAGATTCCGGTCGATCATTGAAGTGCACTCCTTGGTTAAGAAGCAGCTGGCTTACGACGGGTACTTCGCCTTGCGATATTCGTCGGCGAAGGCTGCCCCGTCATACCCGTCATCTTCTTCAGCCAGTTCGGATAGTTCTACAGCTCGGTCGCCTTCGGTCCAGCTGCGGCGGGCAGCCAAGGCCCAAAGCTCCGGTTCGATCAGCTCATCCATTGCGATGGGCGGTTCTTCCGCCTCGCCGGATAGATATGGGAGCATCGCCTCCAGCTGCGCCCGATACAGCTTCTTTGCGTCAGCCTTGAACTGGGCGACCTGGTTTTCAGTGACGATCGTGGCGTAGAAGGGCAGCCACTTGGCGGTCTTGCCAATCACGATCAGCCCGGTCCGCCCATCCCCGAAGTCGATCTGGATCCGCCGTTGGACGCCCTTGCCCAGGTGACGGACGCTTGCAGCGCCGGTGCCCATGATCCCTGCAAGCATCGAGTATGCGTGAATTCCGTAGTTGAATTCATCGACCCCGCACCCGCAAACGACCGTCTGCGGCGTCCCGCGATTCTCGACCGCCGAGGCGAGCCAGTTGTGCGTCTCGGCGCAGAATCGCAGCGACGATCCGCCGGTGACTCTCGCCCCGGCCGCCGTCCACGCCTTGAGCTGATTCAGATCGCCCAAGTTCCCTGCCAGGGGCTTGTCCAGCAGTATCCCCTTGCCTGCTTCTACGAACACCCGCGCCTTGTCGATGTGCGTGTCCCAATCGCATCCGTGGATTACAGCGCAATCGACCTGATCGACCATCGCCTCAAGCGACGGATACACCTTCGGGATCTTGTGTTCTTCTGCGAACTTCTCGGCGTAACCGGCCGGGTGTACCGACCCGCCGTCCCAGAGCCCCACCACCTCGCAACCCAGATCACGTTCGATGGGTATCCAATTTTCCGGATGCGACGTATCCAAATCTACAACACCTATTCTCATGGTCCCTTGGGTCCTCTCATGTAGATCGCCTCTGACGCTGCCGGAACCTTATTTCCTCTGTCGTGGGGGCCGAGTCAATATCTTCTTGCCCTGCGCGTATCATAACCTCTGTAACCCACATCGGCGGGGTTGGTCCGGCGTATTTCACTGGTAAATTGCGTGCAAATGGATATTTTGAAACGCTCGCCGAGGGAATAAGACAATGAGACGCAAAGGCAGGATCAGGAAAGTTCGATATGGAGTCGTCGGTCTGGGCGTGATGGGCGCACGACATGCCCAGTGGATACAGGACACCGGCGGCCGCGATTATTCCCTCGCCGCCGTCTCGACCCGGCGGGCGGAGGTGGCCCGGAAGATCGGGAAGGCCCTTTGTGTACCGCACTTCACCGACGCGCAGGAGATGTTCGATTCGTCCTTGTGCGACGCGGTGGTGATCGCCACTCCGCACTACTGGCACCCGCACCTGACGATTCGGGCTGCCCGAGCAGGCCTGCACGTCGTCTGCGAAAAACCGCTCGCCTCGACGATCGGCCCGGCCCAGGCGATGATCGCCGAGTGTAAGAAGCATAAGGTCGCCCTCGGCGTGATGTACCAGTCCCGCACACGCCCGATCATGAAGACCATGAAGCGCATTATCGACTCGGGGCGGCTCGGCGATATCTATCGCGTGACGCTTGTTTGCTCAAAGTGGTATCGCACGCAGGCGTACTACGATAGCGGGACGTGGCGCGGGACGTGGGACGGGGAGGGCGGCGGAATCCTGCTGAATCAGGCGTCCCACCACCTCGATCTGTTCGGCTGGTTCGCCGGGCTCCCGCAGCGGGTGACAGCTTTCGTCTCGACGCGACTTCATAAGATCGAGGTGGAGAACACCGCCGACGTGATCTGTCAGTACGGCGACGGAAAGATCGGATATATCCACACCACCACGGCCACTTGGCCCGGCGTGGAGAAGTTCGAGTTCTGGGGCGATAAGGGCGTGATGGTGGCCCAGGACGGGAAGTTGCGAGTGGGAACGCTCGCCAGGGCGATCTCCAAACACATGTTCGAGCACAAGGAGAACCGCGCGGACTACATCTTTGGCCCGTCCGTCAAGTGGAAGCAGTACAAGCTGCCAGCAGAGCCGCGCTTTGGCCACATGAGTATCATTCGCAACTTCGCCGCCCATCTGCTTCGCGGCGTGCCGCTGGTGGCGCCGGGGGCCGAAGCGATCGACGAGTTGATGCTCTCCAGTGCCGCCTATCTTTCGGCGCATAAGGGCAAGACCGTCGACCTGCCCGTAGACGCCCAGGAGTTTGAGCGGTTGGTTGCGTCAATGGAGCGGAAGTATTCAACGGGGAGGGGCAGGGGCGTTCGGGTCCAGGCGAGGCGTGAATTGCGGAAGCTTCTAACAGTCCCGCGGACCAGAAAGAGCAAGACAACCAAGAGACGATAGATTGGAGTGATTACAAGATGGCTGGTAAGAAAACAGATGTTCGACCGACCGATGTTGCGCTTTATTTCATCCCCATCGAAACGCGGATACCGCTGAAGTTCGGCCCGCAGACGCTGACTCATGTGACACTCGCCCGCGTCTGCATGCGCGTGACGGACTCATCCGGCAAGACGGCGGAAGGGTGGGGCGAGACGCCGCTTTCCGTGCAGTGGGTCTGGCCGACAGACCTTAGCTACGATGAGCGGCACGAGGCGCTCAAGTCGTTTTGCGTGAAGCTCTCGGCGGCGTGGGCGGGGTACGAAGTGTCCGGGCATGCGATGGAGATCGGCGTCGCCTTTATCAACGACGAGCTGCCCAAGCTGCTGGAGCAGTTCAACGCCGCCGAGCGGGCCGGGCGCGAGCCGATGTGCTGGCTGGCGGCGCTGGTGTGCTGCTCGGTGTTCGACATCGCCTTGCACGACGCCTACGGCGTGATGCACGATGCGTACATCTACGACACCTACAACGCCCAGTACATGTCCAAGGACTTGTCGCACTTCATAACCCCGGCCGACGGTGCGGACGTCTCGTTCAAAGGTAAGTACCCGCAGGACTTCTTAGTTCGCCCGCGGCAGGACAAGCTTCCCGCATGGCACCTGGTGGCCGGGAAGGACTGCGTCGAGCCGGACGAACTGAAGGGCGACGAGCCGGACGACGGATACCCGGTCCTGCTGCGAGATTGGATCCGCCGCGACGGGCTCAAGTGCCTCAAGGTAAAGCTACGCGGAGATGATCCAGCGTGGGATTACGATAGGCTGACGACGGTCGGGAAGATGTCCATCGAAGAAGGCGTCGACTGGCTGACGAGCGATTTTAACTGCACGGTGACGGACCCGGCTTACGTCAACGAGATTCTGGATCGATTGGTTGTTGAGTACCCGCGGATCTACGGGATGATCCTGTACGTCGAGCAGCCCTTCCCGTACGACCTGGAAGCCAACCGCATCGACGTCCATAGTGTCTCCTCCCGCAAGCCGCTGTTCATGGATGAGTCGGCCCACGATTGGCACCTCGTCAAGCTCGGCCGGACGCTGGGGTGGTCCGGGGTCGCCCTCAAGACGTGCAAGACGCAGAGCGGCGCCTTGATGACGCTGTGCTGGGCCAAGGCGCACGGGATGACACTGATGGTGCAGGATTTGTCCAACCCCACACTCGCCCAGATCCCGCACTGCCTCCTTTCCGCCCACGCCGGGACCATTATGGGCGTCGAGACCAATGCGATGCAGTTCTACCCCGCCGTGTCCGCCCCCGAGGCGGCCGTCCATCCGGAGCTGTATGAGCGCAAAGACGGGTGCGTGTCGCTGGCGACACTCACCGGACCGGGATTCGGTTACTGCCTCGATAAAATGCAGCGACAGCTGCCAGAACCGGCCGTGGGGTTTAAGGAATAAGTTCCTAGCCGCCAGGGGGAAGCGAGCGGCGGTGTACACCGCGGCGTCCCTAGGGGACGCCGCGCACGTAAGAGCGAGTGCAAGGTGCGGCTCATGAGCCACGACGTGCGCTACATCGTCGGGACGAGCGGGTATTCGTTCGCTGACTGGGTGGGGCAGTTCTACCCGGCCGGGACGCAGCAGAAGGACATGTTCAGCCACTACGTGAAGCACTTTGAGGCCGCCGAGCTGAACTTCACATTCTATCGCATCCCTACCGCCCGCACGCTGGACGCCATTGCTCGCAAGAGCCCCGACGGATTCGAGTTTTGGGTAAAGGCCAACCGGGCCATCACGCACAAGCATGACACATCGGTGGTCGGTGAGTTTCTGGAGAATCTCGCCCCGCTGACGGATGCGGGCAAGCTGGCCGGCGTGCTGTTGCAGTTTCCACAATCGTTTCACCGGACGGTGGCCAGTCGAAGCTTCCTCGCCGAGGCGCTTGAGGCGTTCGAATCCGTCCCTGCGGCTGTGGAGTTTCGCCACAGCTCCTGGGACGATCCAGGCACCGTGGCGGGCCTCACCGAGCGAAACGTGACGCTCGTGATCCCGGACGTCCCGCCCATCGCAAGCCTCTATAGCGCCGCGGTGACCGCCACGACGTCGACGGGTTATCTTCGCCTCCACTCCCGCGATGCTGATATGTGGTACGCTGGAGCGGCCGAGCGATATGATTACAGTTACACCGACAAGCAAATGCGCGGCCTGCTAGATGACTGGTCGAAGCTCGCCGGGAAGGTGGACAAGGTCTATGCGTTCTTCAATAACTGCCACCGCGCCCAGGCCGCCGCAAACGCAGAAGCCTTCCGGCGAATCCTGGGGCAGATCAAGTAGTGTCTACCGAGTTCCCAGTGGAATTGCGCTGGGAACGGAGTGGATTGTTTTCCCTCCCGGCCGGGAGTACCGGGCCTCAAGAGTCACGGCGGCGGCGGTGGGGGCGCGGCGACCCCACCGAAGCTCCATGCTGTATCCCCAAAGCCCGAGCTTGCGGATCAGCATCCCGCGAAGCTCGGGCGCACCGAACCGCCAGACGTGGAACGGCTCGTGCTTATCGAGCGAAGCTGCCGGGATATTCCCTTCATACAGCAGCATCTCCAACGTCCCGTCGACCGTTACCGGCTCGGGGCGGGCGAGCTGATATAGGAACACCTGTGCCCTCAGCCCGTCCGGGCCCGGTACGTCGTCCAGGTTGACGGCGGTGGGCATGACATGCAAGTCGATCCACTCGATCCGGGTGACGGGGCGGGGCCCTTCAGACCCATTGGGCGGGACACACCCTGTGACAGAAGGCAAAGCAAGTAGCAGATAAGCAACCGGTATGTATTTCATGCTTAGCACCGTTTTGTAGGTCACTGTTCGGGGCCGAAGGTTTTCACTTTTGAATCGGGCAGCATTTCCAACGGCACGGGGGGGGCTTCTTCCGGCTCCAGCTCGCGCAGCAGGTCTTCCCAGTCGGACTCATACGGCTTGACGGGGGAGACCGCCTCCAGCAGATTCAACCAGTCTCTTTGCTGCTTATATTGGCGGACAACTTGTCCCTGTGTGCGCATGCGCTGAATCTCGCGCTGCGTCATTGTGTCGATGTCGGTGGTGTTGCGCAGGATGTGGGGCGTCAGGATGATCAGCAACTCCGCACGCTCCTTGACGATTTTCGTGCTTTTAAACAGGTTCCCCACCAAGGGCAGATCGCCGAAGAATGGCACTTTGTCTTCGCGGTTCTCTTCCCTGGTAGTAATCAGACCGCCGATGATGATGGTATGTCCGTCCTGGACGGTCACGGTGGTCTTGGCGGAGCGGGAGTTTACGATTATTGCGTTGACCCCTTCGGAGACCTGAATGGTGGATTCGCTGAGCTGCGATATCTCCGGCTCGACCTCCAGCCGCACGAAACCGTCCGGGTTAATCCTGGGCGTCACTAAGAGGTTAATACCGACGTCCTCGTACTGAATCGTGTTCAGCGTCGTCCCGGATTCGGTAACCCGGCTTTCCCGGATGAACGGAACCCGCTGGCCGACCTTGACCTCGCCCTGTTGGTTGTCGCAGGTAAGTATCTGCGGACGAGACAGTATCTCAAGCCGCCCCTGGGCTTGCAGCGCGCGGAGGAAGAAGCTTAAGTCCCCCCCGGTAATGGCGATGTTGAAGCCCGCGGTGCCGGCGGAGACCCCGAAGTTCGTCCCGGCGTTAAGTGTCGAGCTGTCGAAGGTCCCGGTGAAGTTCCAGTCGATCCCCAACTCGGTCTTGTCGTCCAGGAGGACCTCGGCCAGAAGGACCTGTACGCGGACCTGCGCGGGAGGCTGGTCCAGTTCCTTTATCATTTCTTCGACGATCTTGAAATACCTCGGGCTGGCCGAAAGCAGCAGCGTGTTTGACTTTTCCTCCTCGCCCTCCGACGCGACGGCCACGACTGCAACCTCTCGCTCCAGCAGCCGCTGGGCGGCTCCTATTCCCTCGTCTCCCAGCGTGGAGACCAGGTTCTGGCGCTCCTGGTCGAGGAAGCTCCGCAGGGCCTTTTCGATGTCGGCCGCCCGGGCGTTTCGCAGGCGATATACTTTCGCCACCCGTTCCTGGGCCGGGGATGAGTCCAACTGCTCGATGACCTTGGACGCCATCTGGACTTGATGTTCTGTCCCGCCGATCAGCAGGCTGTTTGTTCGCACGTCCACGGTGACGCTAAGTGCGTACTGCTCATCCGTCCCGACCGTCGTCGAGGCCGACGGGTCCGCTCCCGCCGGATGAGTCGACACAAGGGTATATTGGACCGAGCGGGAGCTGTTCGTGTCCTCCTGTAAGCGGAACAACTGCTTCAGCACCTCGGCCATTCTGCGGGCGTCGGCGTTCTTCAGCGCGAACACGCGGATATTGGCCGACCGCGGGCTGGTTGAGTCCATAGACTTGATCAGCGCCGCCAGCATCGGCATGTTGCTGACCGGGGCCGAGACCACCACCGAATTGTTGCGGACGTCCGGGATTATCAACAGCCCCTCTCGCATCCCTTGCGTGATGACGACGGATCCGGTCTCGTCGCGCGTGACAAACTGGAGCATTGTCTGGCGGTTGGGATCTTCCTCGGCGGTCGATGCCGGCTTTGCTGTCAGAACGTCGGTAAGGATCTTGGCCAGTTCGCTTGCGTCCGCCTGGTTGAGTTCGAAGACCCTGATCTCGGTGATTCGTGTCGCATCGGCCTTGTCGAGCCTTTCGATCATCTGTTCGACGGCTGCGAAGCTCTCAGGGCTCCCGGCGACCAGAAGCGTGTTGGACCGCGCATCGGCGATGATGCTGACCGGAAGCGACCGGCCGGATGCACCAGTGGCCTTTTCCGCCGCCAGCTTCGCGGTGAAGAACTGCTGAAGCGTGGGGGCGATCTTCGTCGCGTCGGCGTGTTTGATGCGGTACAGGCGGATGTCGCCCAGGGCGCCGAAGTCCGCGCTGCTGTCGATCCGGCGAATGATTTCCTCGATGACCGCGAAGTTCTCCCGGCTGGCTGAGACGATCAGCACATTCGTCCGAATGTCCACCTCAATGGCTACCTTTTCTCGTCCGGCGATCCGCGGCGAGGCGGGCACACCGACGACGCCCGGTTTGTACAGGCCTTGGGTTACCAAGCTCTTTATCATGGTCGCGACGCGCTGGGCGTCACAGTTCTTCAGGAAGTACATTCGCACGATGCCCGTCTCGTCGGGCGGTTCGATGTCAACTTTCGCAAGCAGACCGCCCACGAGCGAGAGGTTCTCCTTGGAGGCAGAGACGATCAGCGAATTCGTCAGCGAGTCGGTCGCCACGTCCACGCGGTCCTGCGGCGCTGGCGTCTGGCCGGGTAGCGTCATGCTCTGCAGCCTGGCGGCGAATATCGTTTGAATGGTCTGGGCTACGATCCCGGCATCGTTGAACTTCAGCGGTATGACGACCAACTGCACGGTCGGGTCCAGTAGCTCCCTGTCCAGTTTCATCAGCAAGGTCTTGATGATCTGCGTGTCGTCCGGTCCGGCGGCGACAAGCAGGGAGTTTGTTCGCAGGTCGGGCACGATGATCGGCTGGAGGCGCTGCACTTCAGCCGCCCTGGCGGACTGGTACCGCTGCCGGAACAAGTCATTCAGCGTCGTGCCGATCGTCCCGGCGTTCCCGTGCGTCAGCGCCAGAACCTGGATCCGTCCGCTCAGTGCCGGAGCGGCGCTGTCCAGTTGCTCGGCGAGCGACTTTATGATGTCGTAGCTTTCGGGCGACCCGGCGACGATTAGACTGTTGCTGCGCGGATCGGCCACTATTATCACTCGCAGCGCTTCGGCGTCGGCGATCCCCAGCGATTGCTGCCGCTGGACGCGAGCGTCCATGATCTTCTGTAACACAGGCTCGAGGGAACCGGCGTCGGCGTTGGCAAGGGGCACGAGGCGAATCTCGCGGGTCTCTATGGGCAGCTTCGTGTCCAGCCGCGCCAAAAGAGAATCCAGCAGCGCGAAGGTCTTTTCGCTCGCCGAGACCACCAGCGCGTTGGTTCGTGTGTCGACGGCGATGGTGGGTTTGTCCTCGTCGCGGACGTATTTGGCGTTCGCCCCGGTGTACAACGAGGCGATAACCTGGGTGATTCGCGTTGCGTCGGCGTGGATCAGCGGGAAGATTCTCACCGTATTCAGCGATCCGGCCCCGGGGATGTCCATCGTCTTTATCACGTCGGCGATCAGTGGGATGACGTCCCAGCGGGCTGCGACGATGATGATATTCGTGTACGGATCGGCCTGGATGGTAAGGGCGGCTCGGGCCTTTGGTATTTTGGTCGTGTGGGCGGTTTCGCCGTCCAGGATCGTGCGCAGGCGAGTCACGTGGGTGTGCAGCCCTTCTGAACCCGGCTCGACGGGTCCCTCAGAAAAGACGGCCTGGAGGATCGGAACCAGGCGGGCCGCGTCGGCGTCCTTAAGCTTGAACAACCGAACGTCCGTCGAGATCTTCCCTTCGTTGCGGTCCAGATCGCGTGCGACGGCCTCGGCCAGGGCGATCGAATCCTCCTGCCCGCTGATAATCAGCGTGTTGGTCCTGGTATCCGCCGAGATGTTCGGCGGGCTCACCAGGGCCTTACCTGTTGTGTTCGTCGGCTCGGCCTTTCCGGCGACGCTCGTGCCGGGCTTACCGGCCAGACTCTTGCCCTGTGCGAATATCTCTTGCAGGATCTTCATGACCGATTCAGCGTCGGCGTTGTTCAGGGGTACCAATCGCACCTTGACGCCGGCTGCGATCGGGACGGTGTCCATGATCTCGACGATCGCGCGGAGGGCCTTCAGGTTCTCGCTGGTCGATGAGAGTATGATCGAGTTGGATCCCTGCGGCCGGGCCGGATCGGCGCTGATCTTGATAGGCTTGGTCAGGTCCAGCTCGGGGACCTGATCGGTAAGCGTGCTGTGGACGCGCAATCGGCGGATTTGCTCCTGCAGGGCCAGCGCCTCCTTTGTGACCTGTCCGGTCGGGGAGGGTCGCAGCATTTCGTTGAGGACCTTGGCAAGCTGCTCGGCGTCGGCGCGTTTGAGCGGTATGATAAGCACCTCGGTTGCCGCATGGGTAGGGGCTTCATCCAGCATCTTTATGATCTTGTCTATCGGGTCGAACACATCTGCCCGCGCTGTGATGATGATTGCGCGCGTCCTGTCGTCGGCCTGGACGTCGACGATCTGGTCCGGGCGGAATTCCTGCACGCGCTTGAGCATCTTCTGCAGGATGGGCAGGACCTTTGAAGGCGTTGCGTGGGCCAGCGGATAGATGCGGAAATCCAACTGCGGGGCCACTTCTTCCTTGTCCAGTTGCTCGATGAGGCCGGCGACCTGTTCCATCTTCTCGGGGGCGGCGGAGACGACGACCGCGTTTGTCTTTTGAAGGGCTATTATCGAAACCTGATCTCGCGGATCATCGGTGCGCATCGCCTTGTACATGTTGTTCAGGGCGGTGGCGACGCGGGTGTTCGAGGCGTGTTTCAGCGTGAAGATCTTAACCTGTTTGACGGCCTCCTTGGCGGCCTGCTCGAGCGTCTGTACGAGCTTGAGGATCTGCTCGTACTCTTCATCGGTGGCGTCAATAAGAATCGCCCGCTGCTGGGTCAGGATGGTGGTATTGATTCTGCTGTTGGATTCTGACGCGCGGGCGCTGCTTCGCCGCGATCGGTTCCGACGTGTCCTCCCGTTGCTTCCGCCGCTGCCGCCCCCGCCGGAGCCGTAAAGCTGCTGGATGGCCTGTTCGACCTCGGCCGGGTCGGCGTACTGCAGTTTGATGACGCGAGGGGCGCCGCGCGTGGGCTTCATCTTCTCGACCTGTTCGATCCACTGCGAGACCTGCTCGTACATCTGCTGGGATGCCGCCAGAATGATGGCGTTGGCGCGATCGTCCGCGGACACAGCCAGGGGCTCGATGCTCCTGCGGTTTCGCCGTGCGTGTGCGACCTGCTGGTTGTAGATGTTCTGGACTGTCTCGGCGACATCGGAGGCCCGGCCGTTCTCCAACTGGATGACGTACACCTGGGACGATTTGGAGGTGGTCGCCTGGTCTAACTGAAGCGCCGTCTTCATAAGGGCGGCGACATCGTCAGGCGGGCCTGAGATGATCAGCGCGTTGGAGCCGTCGTCGGCTGAGACCAATACCGGTTCTTGGGTCTCGGCGCCTCGACGCCGCCGGGTCCGCTGCGTCCCGACGAGCTTGCGCAGCACATCGGCGAGGTCCGTCGCCTTGGAGTTTTCCAGCAAGAGCAGCTCGGTCTTCGTCCCGCCGGCCTCGGGCGTGTCCAGCTTGGCGAGCAGCGATTGTAGCTTCAGCAGGTTCTTCTCGTTCGCCGAGATGATAAGGGCGTTGGAGTTCGGCTCGGGTACGACCGTGACGAGCTCATTGCTGCTTAATCGCTGCCCTCGCTTGGGCGCAAAGGCCCGCGCCAGCACCGGCGCGATCGCCGACGCGCGCGCATGCTGCAGTTGAATGAGCGTCTGATTGGCTGCCGCATCGCTGTGGTCCAAGGATTGGACGATCTGGACGATCTTTTCGAACGTCTCGTCGTCGGCCCGGACCATCAGCACGCCGGACGATGCATCCGCTTCTATGGCGACCGAGGGTGCTCGTGGTCCCCGCCGCCCGCGCCTCGCTGACGGGGTAACGAACATGCGCTTCAGCGTCTGTGCGAGTCTGTCCGCGTTGGCGTTGTTGAGTTTGACGGTCCTCACGGGCATCTTGGCCGCGGGCGGTGTGTCCATTTCCTCGATCAGTTTTGCAATTTCTTCGTGCTGGGTTTCGGAGGCGCGGACGACAATGCTGTTGCTGCCCGAATCGGCGCTGATTCGCAGGGCGCCTGTGGCGACGGGGCGGCCTCGTCCGGCCCGCCCGGTCGAAGTGGTGCTGAGGGTCTGCGTAAGTGCCGACGACATCGTTCGCGCCTCGCCGTGAGTGATCTTGTATACCCTTACGATGCTCCCTTCTGAGCTTTCGGGAGTGTCGATCTGCTCGATGGTCTTGGCGATCAGTTCGTGCTTGTCCGGCGGGGCTGACACGAGGATCGCCTTGGCGGCCTCGTCGCCGGTGATGACGATGGGGCCCTCGGCGGCGGGGGACCTTCGCCCTCGCCTTGACCGGGCGGGCGAGGCGAAAAGCTGTCGTAGCGTGTCGACGGCTGTTGAGACTTCGGCGTGTATCAGCGGGTATGTCTTGACGACGGGTTGTGCGCCGCCGGCCTGGATGTCAAGGTCTTGAATCAGCTTGGCGGCTTGTTCCATGACCTCCGGCGGGGCCTTGATAAGGATGGCGTTTGCAAACCGGACCGCGGCGATGCGGATCTCGGTTCCGGGGATCCGGGAGGGCGTCCCGCGCCGCCCCCTGCGACGAGCCGTCCTGTTTCGCAGCATTTCCTCCAGTGCCGGTGCGACCTCACTGGCACTGGCGGCTTTGAGGTAGAAGGTCTTGGTCAGGCAGATCGGCTTGGTTGCCCCTTTGAGGGATTCCAGCACGTCTTCGATCTCGTCAAATCTGTCGGCTGGCGCCGCTACGATCAGTTGGTTTGATGCTCCGTCGGTTTCAAATCGCGGGGCGAGTTTAGCGTCGCCTCTGCGCTGGGCGAACAGCCTGCTTAACGATCTGGCCAACTGGGCGGCGTCGGAGCTGCCCACGTCGTAGGTCCTCAGTTCCATCTGCTCGCTGATACCTTCGCCGTCCAGGGCGGCGACTAGCTGGGCGATTTGCTCTATCTTGTCCCGTGGCGCATCGACCACGAGGGTCTTATCACCCGGTGCGGCGCTTATGGTCACCTGGCCCGCAACGCCCGGGCCGGTCCTGCCCCTTCTGCGCGATCCGCTACTCGCCCCGCTGGCGTAAAGCTGGCGAATCGTCTGGGCCAACTTTCCCGCGGATACGTTTTTGAGCTTCAGTATTCGCGTCTCGCGGGCCTTGTTCTGCGTGGCCTTGTCCAGCGTGGCGATCATCTGCTCCAGCATCTGACGCTGTGTCTGGGGCGCGCGGAGCAGGATGGTGTTGGTCAGAGGCTCGGCTTGGATGAAGACATCCGGTTCCTTACCGCGGGGTGTGCGAGGGAGCATCGCCTTGAGGGTCGCGACCAGCCCTTCGGCGTTGGCTGTTTCCAGCTGGATTATACTGGTGGGCTTGATCTGGGCCGTCTCGGGGACATCCAGGGACGTTACCAGTTGCATTATGCTTTGATGCTCGTCGGGGCTTGCCCGGACGATCAGGTTGTTGTTCCGCTTTGAGGCGGCGATGGTGACGGTCTGTTCGGGTGCGCCGCGGCGCCGGGACCGTCTTCCCCGGGTAAATATGCTCTTGAGCATCCCTTCAAGTTCGGTCGCCTTGGCGTACCTTAGTTGGATCTGCCTGATCGTCGGCTCGGAGGCAGAGACCCCCTCCGTTAATTCATCCAGGATATCCTGGATGACGGGGAAGTCCTTGGTACCGGCTGAGATTATCAGGGCGTTGCTGGCGGCGTCGGCCTCGACGCGGAATTTCGAAAACTGCCCCCTCCCGCCGCGGGTCTTCGTCTGCTGACCCATCAGCCGCTGAAGCGACCTGGCGATGGCGGTGGCGTCCCCGCCCTGGAGCTTTACGACGCGGATCTGGCGGTCCGTGTCGGTGGGTTCGTCCAGTTCGGCGATTATCGCCTGGGCTGTCTTTATGTCCCCGACCGAACCGGAGACCATCAGCGTGTTCGTCCTCGGATCGGCGCTTGCGCTGAGTTTTGAGATCATCTTCCCGCGGGTGCCGCGTTTCGAGACGGCCCTTGGAAGGATTCTCGCCAGCTGCTCGGCGTCGGCTGAGACCAGGTGGAATAACTTGGTCGTCGCTTGGGCGGAGGCCGCTTCGTCCAGCTCGAGGATGAGCTTTTCTATCTTCGCCAGCATCTCCATTGGGACCGACACTATCAGTCGGTTGCTGACCGGATCGGCGACGATCGTCCCGGTCGTGTAGGTCGGGGCCTGGCCCTTTTTGGGTTTCGGACCCGTCCTGCGCGGCAGTGCCTGTCGGATGACGTCGGCGAGGTCCTCTGCGTTTGCGTTTTTCAGTTCGTATATCCTCATATCCCCGCCGCTGGCGGCCTGGGGTTCGTCGAGCGCCATGATTATCTGCTCGGCCATCGCCAGGACCTGCGGCGTGCCGACCAGCAAGACGGTATTCGTCCGCTGGTCGTATGTGACGGTCAGTTTGCCTTCACGGCCGGAGGGGGCCGAGGGAGCTTTCGTTCGTTTGCGCCTGGGGCCCTTGGGGCTCTTGGACGTGGTGACTCTCTTGGGCCCTTGGGCGGTAAAGAGTCCTTTCAGCACGCTGGCTACGGATGCTGCCGATGCATGCTTCAGCGTGAAGGACTTCAGCTCCCTGTCCTCGAGGGTCTGGATATCCAACGTCTCCAGCAGCGAGCGGATTCGCAGGATATTGTCCAGCCTGTCCGTGATGATCAGGCCCTTGGCCTTCCTCAGTGCCGTGGAAGTTCCGAAACTGGAGACCAGAGGCGAGATGGCTTTGTGCGCTTCACTAGCGTCGATGACTTTCAGCGGGATCATGATGGTGACGATCTCGGAGGGGCGGACATCGCCTACGCGGGACGGGTCTGTGATGACCTTCAGCGGCATCTCCGGAACCTTGTCCAGCTGTATCACCCGCAGGTACCGTCCGGTGTCGATCAGCGCATAACCCCGCGTCTCCAGGATCAGGTTCAGCGCCTCCAGCGCTTCTTCGTACGTATAGGGTTCGCTGTCGTAAAACGTCAGCGTCCCGTCGATGTCCATCTCGCCGATGAGCGGCTTGTTGACCATTCGGGCGAATCGGCCTACGACGGCTGGGAATGATTCGCCGTCGAATTGGAAACGGATGCCCTTGTCAACCGTCGCAGACTCCTGCGGTTGCGAAGCGGCCGGTCTCGTCGCAACCGGGCGTGTCGCGGGGGGCTTTGCTATCTTGGCCTGTTCCCTCGGCGCCGCGACGGTCAATGTGACGACCAAACAGGCCACTGTCGCTGCCGTAACTAATTCCTTCATAGACATCTTCATAATCTCCTCTGCCCGGCCGTGCGGGTGCATCTTGCCCGGTGGGGCGTGTCAATCTCCTTTTTTCTCCGGCGGCGCCTGCGCGTCTATCCGCGGCGTTTCGTTGATCCTCCGTTGTAGTTGGGAGGGTAGTTCCTCGCCGGTGAGTTTTCGCTTCTCGGACAGCTTGCGTCCCAGCTCCACTGCCCAGTATTCATCTGCTATCTGTATAATGGCCCTGCTGCCCGAGACGATCTCGGGATCGTCGAACATCGGGACCGGCCGGTAGTCCACCATCACTATCTTTCCCCCGGCGAGGGAATCGCCGACGGCGTAGAGTTTCGTCTCGCCGTTGTCGGTATTGGCGACGCGTACGTCTTGGACTTTGCCCCAACTGGGCAGGGCGATGATCTTGAACCTAGACAGGGGCGGCGGCTTGGGCGGTTGCGGCTTGTCGGGCCTGGTCCGTTTCGGGCGGGCCGGTTTCTTGGGGACTTTCTTTTGCACGTACGGACGGAACATGTCCCTGCTGGCGATTAGCTGGTATTGCTCGCGCTGGGGCGAATCCAGATCGTCCTGTGCGGATAGCTCGGCGGGCCGGGAACTCGCCAATGCGGCCTCTACGTCCGGGAGCACAAGCGTTGCGTATCGCAGGCTCAACTCGGTCTGCCCCTCGCGCAACTTCGGTGTTAAGGTCACGTCTTCCAGGCGGTGAAGGTGGGGATCGGCGCTGAGCAGGTACAGGAAATCGATTACGAACTCGAGTTTCCCGCCGGCGCTTATGCGGCGGGAGATCTCTTTTCCTTTAAGGCCGGTGCGGTTTGTAATGGTCGCGGAGCGGACGGAGAAGTCCCCCCTGCTCAGCCCGCTGTGGGTGACGAGATTCACGAGCCGGTTGCGGATCTGCTCGCTGACGGCCCACTCATCGGCCCCGAAGGTTCTCGCGGCGAGCTCGGCCAATTTCTGCTCGTAAACATGCCGCTGTTTATTGACGGCCTTGATGCGGGTGATTTGGCGGACGGTGTCTTGGATCTTGCGGTCATACGCACCCGACGGGCCAAGCAGCAGGCGGTTCAGCATCACATGGAAGACAAACCCCAATGCGATCACACCAGCGGCGGTAAGGAGGATTCTCTCTCGCCGGCTCATCGGCGTGCCCTCCTGCGCCGGGCGGCGGGTTTTTGGGCTAGTCTGTTGGCCGAATCGTCGTCCGCGGGGCGCGGCTTGGGACGCAGGGCGCCGAGGTCGACGTTCATATCGGGCGGTACCGTCAGCTTGATCTCAGTGGTATAGGGATAGTCCAGCCCGTGGGGGTCGTTGCCCGTGGTAAGTTGTCCGGCGCTGGGCTTGTACCCCGCCCGGGAAAGCCTGCGGCATAGATCGCCTATCACCTCGCTGTTGCGGGCACGGATGCTGAAGGATATCACATTGTCGCGCTGAGTCCGAAACCGCACGACGTAAGCACTGGTGCAATTGGGCAGCAGCGCCGTGATCTGCGCCAGGTGGTCGAGCCAATTGCGCCCGGTCCGAACCCACAGGTCGATCGCATCGACGCGCTTGACAAGGGTTTTCAGTTGTTTGTTCTGGGTTTTCAGTTGGGCGAGTTCGGTGGCCAGGGCATCCAGGCGCGAGCGCTTGGCGGCCAGATGAGATCTCCCGGCCAGTACACTGACCAGCAGTATCACCGCTGCCGCTGCCGTGAGTGCGGCGACGCGCAGCTTCTTCGTATCGCGTCTTGCCTTGCCTCGCTTGGGATTGACAAAATCAAACGGTAGGGCGTCCGTGTCGCAAGACCCTATCGCCAGACCGGCTGCGGCGACAAACCCGGACGCTGTGGGCGTTGCGTCCGCCGCTTGGACCCCTTCGATGTCGAATAGTTCGCATTGTGTCCGCAGGCGTCTTGAAAGTTCGTCGGCAACGGCCTGCTCGATTCCCGTCCCGCCGGCGAGAAGGTGTAGAGTGACGTCGCAGCTTTGGGCCATGGCGTGGAAGCTCTGCTGCGTTCGGGCCACCTCCGCAACTATGTCGTTGACGCACTCCGCCGCAGCCGATCCGCTGCGGTCGATATCTGCTGGAATCTTCACCACGGCCGAGCGGCTAAAGACCATCCGGCCGTCGCAAATGAAGCTGATCTCCGTCTCGTCGGCGGTTATGTTCACCACGCCGATACACGCGCCCTGGTCGCCCTTGTAGAACGCTCGGATGCACCGATGGACCGAACAGGGCCTGAATCCCAGATGGGCGAGCTTGACGCCGGCGGTTTGGGCTATCTGGCGGTGGTGGTCGATGACGGGTAGGCGCACGGCCGCAGCCAAGACGTCCAGACCGCCAGGTGGACTTTCCTCGCCCGGCTCGGGGTCGGCGTGCGAGGCCCCCTGGACGGTGTAGTCGATAACCGCCTCTTCCGGGCTGAAGGGCAGCTCCCGCTCCAGTTGGTAGCGGACCATGTTTGGCAGCTCGGGGGGCGTTGTCCCGCCAGGGAAGCTCAGCGATTTCAGCACCACCTGGGTTCGGGGGATATTCATCATGATCGGGCCGCTGGCCCCTGCCCGCTTGAGCTGCTCGGCGAGGAATTCACCGACGCTCTTGGCGTCATCCAGCTTGACGTCGTGGGGAATCTTGGCGCTGATAAGTTTGGAAATCCTGACGCGCCCGCCGCTGCGCTGGGCCTCGACGATCCGCACCTGGGCGGTGTCCAACTCGACGGCCACTACGCGCCGGTTTGTGTAGGCTCCAAGTTTCTTCCGCAATCCGAGCATCTATCCTGCCCCCTCCAGTTCCTCTACGTCTATTGCAAAGGGCAGACCCAGGCGTGTGATGTCCCGCAGATATGCGATCCTTACATGACCGGCGGAGATATCCAGCACGGCCTCGATGATTCGAAACCGTCCGGCCGGTACCGCAAAACCTACGCACTGGGCGTGGAAGTAATATCCCCGCGTCGTCAGCAGCGGGGCGATCTGCTTGAAGGTCTCCTCGTCGACAACGCCCTCGCCATACAACCAGGCGATGGTCGCCTTGTCCGGGCCCTCCAGACCGCTCCGGGCCTCGACGATCCGTCGGGCCAGGGACTGATCGATGCCCTCCAGCGCACTCAGCACCGCCGCGGGGGCGGTATTGACATTGACCAGGCTCCGTTCGGGGTCGTCGCCGTTGGGGGGCATGGCGATTAGCTTCCCAAGCACAAGCGCCAGGTCGTCTTGGGTGATACCCGAGTTGATCTGGCTGTCGGCCTCGATTTCCATGGGCTCCGTGTGGTCGTCCCTCACCACGTAGGTCATGTTCAACAGATCGGCGGGGTGTCCGAAGTAGTTTCCCTCCGCCCGATACAACTGGATAAAATGGATGGTCTGTTCGTCCAGTTCGCTTTGCTTCAGGTCGCCCAACTGTTCGTAGTCGGCGTTGATGTTGATCCGAGAATCGTCCGGGCGCAGCTTATGTCCGTAGACGGTCGCCAGGTTCCGCAGCCCGACGTCCAGGGCGCCGTCAGCGTTGTCCGGCGGGAAGGATTCCTCCGCGTCGTCTTCGTTGGGTTCCAGCAGCCCGGAGAGGTTCGCGTCCTCCCCGTAAAGGACCGTACCGTTGAACCCCTTGACCAGCAGCAACTCCTCAAGCGTCTCCAGCGGGCCGTTCTTTATCAGATACGCGATGGGAAGGTTGTCGTAGTAGTCTTGTTCCGCTCCGTAGGCGCGTGTTTCGCCGTCGGCGTCGCGGTAGTCCATGAGACAATCGACGCGCTCGAGGCTCATGTTCGCAAGTGAAAGCAACGTCTCGGCGTCCGCTGTGTTGATGTTGATCTTACCGGCCTCGTCGGTCAGCCCGTAGCGAACCGTATCCGACCCCTCCGGATCGTAAGCGTAGATGGTGAAGTACCAGCGATTCGCCCCGTCGTCACAGACGAACCGGCCCCGCAGCGCGTCGGGGTTGTCGTACCATCTTTCCACCTCGGTGGGTTCTTCCTCCAGCAGCGCTGCTGCGAACCTCAGGCCGCTGATGGCGGCGGCGTATCCCTGCTCGCCGGTAAGCTGCGCCCGCGAAGCCAGCACCTCCGCTCGCATCCGGAACATCATCCCCGCCGCGATCATCCCAGCAAGGGCCGTCAGCACGAGGACCGCAACCAGTACCACCCCGCGCCTCATCGTGGCCTCCTTCCATCCAAACCGCGGATGATCGTTTCGCCGCGCGGTGTGGCTGCGCGGGGTATGTGGACGATTCGCTGATATGTCTCATGCGGGTAGTCCGCCGGGTCGGTTTCCGCAGGGAGGGGCTCGGTGCCCAGGGTGATTTGGACCGCCAGGGGCAAGTTACCGCCCGACCATTGGTCCACCCAGCGCCCGCGTGCGAAATAACGCAGGTTCAAGAACCGGATATGCGGTGTCATCAGTTCGGTTGAGATCTGACGGCCCTCGGTGGGCTCGATCGCCGTCAGCAGGGTCTGCGAGGTTTGTTCGAGCCCTTCGACGGTGGTAAGGCCGGTGTCCAGCTCGATCTGGAGGATCGAGTAGCCAACTCGCCTTAGGTCCTGCTGCGGTGTTACGGGCTGGGCGGTGACTTCTTGGATCGCCCAGGCGGACGGGCCGGGCAGCTGTGTGGTGATGAATTGTATCGACTCGCTGTCGCCTTCCATCCCCTCATCGAGGTAGGAAAAGACGCTCGAGTTGCGCAGCTCGTCGGTGATCCTGCCCATGACCGTCCGTATCGCGCAGAGTGTTTCCGTCTGCTGACAGATCGCCTGGCGGATGGAGATGGCTCTTTCGTAAAACAGCAGTGCTGAGCCCATCAGGCCCACCGACAGTGTCACGGCCAGGACGATTTCCAATAGCGTAAAACCGCGATGTGCGGTGTTCGGTTTCACCGGATCCCTCCCGCTCCCGCGCCGCCCGCGCCGAGGGCTAGCAACTCATCGCCACTGGCGCCGCCCAGAAGTTGCACGAGCCTGTATGTGTAGGCCCGACCGGGCGCCTCGGGTGTGTATCTGACGATCACCTCCACTTGTTTCAGTGGCGGCTCGTCGGTGCTGGGGTCAAGGGACTGCGTGACGACCTGCCATGACCATTGCTCCAAGGGCGACTCGTATGAGACCGGTCCTTCGTCGGCCGGGTCCAAAAGGCCCATCTCGATTTGCGACATGAGCGAGATCGCCAGGTCGGCGCCCGTCCCCTCCAGGCGGATGTCCTCGAGCTGGCGGGCGCAGTTGTTCAACCCGCCCAGGATCACGCTCGAAGCCGCCACCAAAAGCGAAAGCGACAGGATCACCTCCAGCAGCACCGCCCCGCGCGGCCGGGCCGGTCGCCTCGAGGGGGTAGTGTGTCTGTGATTAGCCATCTGCCGTCACCTCCGCCTCAATGGCCTCCATTTGTTCGTAAAACTCCTGCAACTGCTGGGCGGTCAGGATCTGCGTCCTGATCCTCCCGCTGATACCGCTAAGCTCTATCACGGCCCGGCGAGTCTCCTCGCCGTCGGCGTCGGAAAGTTCGATAACGGCTGAGTCGCTCGAACCGTCCGGGTAAAATGTCACCGCCTCCAGCTCGTCGTCCTCCCCGCCGCCTCTGCCCGGCCCCAGTGTAAGTGTCCGATACGCGCTGGGCCCGGTCAGGCGCGACCTCGTGGCCCGGACCATGCTGTTGGGCACCTGGTGGGACCAGGCGGTCCGGGCAGGGACGAACTGGTTCGGGGCGCTAAGAGGCTCGGGCTCCCACATCACCTCCAGCAGCGCCGTTTCCGGGTCGAAGACAAACCGCACGCGGCGCCCGCAGTTGGCGGCCGTCGCCCGCGCCATCCGCAGCGCCGTCTCGAACCGCAGCGCGCCGTCCTCAAGCTGCCTTCCGCGCCCCATCGCCGTAAAGTTGACCACCACAAGACCGCACAGCAGCGTTAGGATCACCAGCGACGCCAACAGCTCCACCAGCGTAAGGGCGCCCCGTACGCCTCGGACGCGCCGTCGTGTCCTACGTCGCCGATTCCTCGGACCAATTCTTGATGTCATCTTCCGTGCCGCTTTGTCCGTCCGGACCGCTCGACCAGAGCTTGTACGGGACTGTTAGGGCCTCCGCCTCGCCGGCCTCGACGGGTTCGTAGTTCAGGGGATTATCCCACTGATCTTCGGCCTCCTTTTTTAGATACGGGCCGCGCCATTTTTCGGTGAGTTTTTCGTTCTCGAACGACGGTATCTTCAGAAGCGCCTCCAGCCCGCCCTCGGATTCGGTCGGGTAGTGTCCGATCTCAATAGCGTATCGCTCCATCGCCGACCCGACCTGATCGATAAGAAGCTTGGTCGTTTGGATCTTTGCACTTTCCCTGGTGGGCAGGAGGTTAACGATCGCAAGCGTCGCCAGCATTCCCAGGATCACGATCACCAGCAGGACTTCGACCAGCGTAAAACCGCCTCTGCGGCAGGTTCGATTACCCATTCCCATTGCTCCTTTCTGCGGCCCAGATTTCTCTGTCGCCTTGCAGAATCAACCGTAGTCGATTTGACTTCTGTCGTTTTCATCAATGGATTATCCCAGTGTCTGCGCCATCTTGAAGATCGGGAACATCAACCCGGTCGCGACGAACCCTATCACCGCGGCGATCAGCACCAGGATCAGCGGCTCGATCAATCGCACCGCCTGGTCCACCTGGCGGTTTGTCCGCCGCTCGAAGGTGTCTGCGATCTGGACCAGGACCTTCTCCATCTGGTTGGATTCTTCGGCGACGCAGATCATCTCCAGAATCTGCGGCGGAAAGATTCCGCTCTGTGCGAGCGGCGCGGCGAGCGTCTCGCCGGCGCGGACGCTTTCTATAGCCTGTTCGATGCTTTCGGACAGCACCGCCGAGCCGGTGGCGTCCTTGCTTATCGCCAGGGCCTGGAGGATCGGGACGCCGTTGGCGAGCATGGTCCCCAGGATGCGGCAGAAGCGGGTCACGGCCACCATCCGAACCGCCAGACCGAATACGGGAATCCGCACCCGCCAGCGGTCCCAGCTCAACCTTCCGGCGCGGCTGCGAGCCCAGCTGAAGACGGCCAATACGATCATCGCCGTGCCCGCCAGCACGATCGGCCAGTGCAGGATAAGAATATCGCTCAGTGCGAACAGGAACACCGTAGGCGCGGGAAGCGACATGCCCTCAAAGACCGGCTTGAACTGCGGGACGAGCAGGATGAGTATCCCCAGGACCGCCGCCGACCCGAGGACCGTCAGGATCAGCGGATAGATCATCGCACCGAGCACCTTGCCCCGCAGCTCATCCTGCCGTTCGATGAACTCGGCGAGATTGGTCAGCACGTCCTCCAGGAACCCGGCCCGTTCGCCTGCCCGGATCATCGCGGCGTGCAGCGGCGCAAAGACTCGCGGGTGGAACGAGATCGCATCAGCCAGGGGCGCGCCGGCGGCGACGTCTTTGCGCACGGCGAGCATCACATTGCCCAGGCGCCGGTTGGTGACCACCCGCGACAGAATCTCCAGCCCGCGCAGCAGCGGTACGCCCGCCTGCAGCAGATCGCCAAGCTGCCCGTACACCACGCCGACGTCTCGCAGGCGAACGCGCCCCGGCGTCAGTTGCGGCGATTTGGCTTGGTTGGGTGTCACCTCGACCGGGTAGAGCTTCTGCTCGTCCAGAATGGACAGCACGGCGGCTTCGCTGTCGGCCTGCACCTGACCGGTCACCTGCTGTCCCGAAGCGGTCTTGGCGATGTATTGATAAACCGACATATCCGGTACCTTCGCCCCTTCGTGGGGCCTACAACTTCGTGCTTCGCAATACCTCTTCGGGCGTGGTGATCCCAGCGCGGACCTTCATCCACCCGTCCTCGCGCAGCAGGCGCAGACCCGCTGCCTTGGCGGCCGTCAGCATCTCGCCCGTTGTCGTGCGCGACATGATCTTCTGGCGAACGGTCTCATCGAGCACCATCAGCTCGAACAGTCCGGTCCGCCCGCGATACCCCGTTTGGCGGCACTTGCGGCAGCCTGTACCGCGATAAAGCACTTGCCCTTCTTCAAGCTCCAGGTCCGCCGGTAGGGCCCGGCGGTCGGGTTCGTAGGGCTCCTTGCAACTGGTGCAGATCATCCGCACCAGTCTCTGCGCCATGGCCGCCTCCAGCGTGCTGGCGATCAGATATGGCTCGATGCCCATGTCCAGCAGGCGCGTGGCGGCGGAGCAGGCGTCGTTCGTGTGCAGTGTCGACAGCACCAGGTGCCCGGTGAGGGCGGACTGGACGGCGGCTTGGGCCGTCTCCAGGTCGCGTATCTCGCCGATCATTACCACGTCCGGGTCGTGTCGCAGTATGTGCCGCAAACCCCGCCCGAACGTCAATCCGATCTTCGGGGCGACCTGGATCTGGTTTACTCCAGCCAGGTTGTACTCGACGGGGTCCTCGACGGTCAGGACCTTGATCTGCGGCGAGACTATATCCTGCAGCGCCGCGTACAGCGTCGTTGTCTTTCCGCTTCCGGTCGGACCGGTGACCAGCAGGATCCCGTGCGGGCGGGATATCAGCTCGCGAAATGTTGCGAAGTTATCCTCATCCATCCCGAGATCGGGCAGCGTGAACATCAGCTGCGACTTGTTCAATACCCGCAGCACCACGCCCTCGCCGTGCAGCATGGGGATTATGCTGACGCGGACGTCGATTTGCTTTCCGCCGACGCGGATGGAAATCCGCCCATCCTGCGGTAGGCGCTTCTCCGCGATGTTGAGCTTGGACATGATCTTGATGCGGCTGATGATCGCCGACTGGAATCGCCGGATTTGTGCGGGCACGGCCGTTGTTTGCAGCACCCCGTCGATGCGGTAGCGGATCGACAGGTCGTTCTCGAACGGCTCGATGTGGATGTCGCTGGCCCGCTCGTTGATCGCCTCCAGGAAGATCTCGTTGACCAGCTTGATGACGCTGGCCTCCTGGGCCATCTCGAGTAAGTCTTCGGTCTGCTCGCCCGGGCCGTTCACCACCTCCACGTCGTCGGTGCTCATCATGTCGTCGATGGTCTCGCCACCGACGCCGTAGTGCGTCTTGATGATCCGGTCGATCTGTTCCCTGGGGGCCAGGACGGGCTTTACCTCAAGCCCCGTAAGCAGCCGCAGCTCGTCGAAGGCGTACAGGTCGAACGGGTCGGACGTCGCCACCGTCAACGTTCCGTCGCACTGGGCAACGGGCAGGAGGTGCTTGCGGTATACGAGCTTCGCCGGCAGCGACCGCAACATCTCCACGTCGATATCCACCTGCGAAAGGTCGATCATCTCCATGGAAAGCTGCTCGGCGGTGACGGCGAGCAATTGCTCCTCGTCGATGCATCCGAGTCTCACCAGCGCGTGGTCCAGGCGAACACCCTTGCTCTTGCGCAGCTCCATCGCCTCGGACAGGTGCTGCGGCGTGATCAGGCCCTTCTCCAAGAGTGCTTCTGCGATACTCATATTGCTTGCGCCTTGGTAGAGAACGTGCTTGCGAGGCATCGGCCGCCCGGTACGACCCCAAGACCGGCAGGGACGATTGCGCACTGTGTTCCGTTTGCGTACTTCTTGCTTAACGTACCGCCTGGCAAAATATTGTGAGAATCTCCACCCGCCAAACGGGTCTGCGGGCCCGCCTGTGCCTGTGCTTGGGGAGTTTCTCGTAATGCGATCTATTTCGGACGTGAGTTGTGCTAAGGTGCCGCAATAATGGGCCGTAGGCCGCCTCGAATCCCGGCGCGGTGGGATGATGACCAGGCGCCTGAGCTGACGAAGGACCAACACGCGGCCGGTAGCAGTAAGAAAGACAACGGCGCCGCGCGAGCCAGACGAGCTGCCCACTGCGACCCCGGTGCAGCAGACGCGAGAAATGCGGAGCGTCCCTCATTTGCTAGACTGAAACGGCTTTCCCTCCACCACCCGCTGGCTGTGAGTTCGGGGTGTCGGTATCGGGATGAAAGATTCTTCTGGAAATATTCCAAGATAAAGGTGTTGACAGGTACCGTGTATCGCTATATACCTTACTAAACAGCTTAGCCTGAGGTGGCGACATGAATGATTCTTTTCTGACAAACTGGGTGACGCAGCTTCGCAAGGGGATTCTTGAGTTCTGCGTCCTGAACGTACTGGAGGACACATCACTATACGGCTATGACATTGTCCGACAACTTCGAGCGCTCGAAGTCCTCGTCATCAGCGAAGGCACGATATATCCCATTCTCAGCCGCCTCAGGAAAGAAGCCCTCTTGAAGACATACCTCGAGGAGTCACCGGAAGGCCCAGCACGGAAGTACTACAAGCTAACAAGCCGCGGCAAGGACATGCTTGGGGAAATGCGGAATGTATGGACCAGCATGACCGAAGGCGTGGCCAAAGCGCGCGGGATGAAAGGAAACGAATGATGACAGTCGAGTACAGCGCTAATGCGAAAAGGATTGTGGACGACTATTTGCGCGCTGTTCGCGATCGCCTGCAGGCCTCCGAATCAGTTGACACCGAAGAGGTCATGGACGAGCTTCGCGGGCACATGGAAAAGGAACTCGCGGGGTCGACCCAACCTGTGTCAGAAGCCGACGTCAACAAGGTACTCGACCGCTTGGGTCCTCCCTAGCAGGTGGTGGGCGAGGAGGATATGTCATGGCGGCGGAAGATCATCTTGCGTTTGCGGAGGGGCCCCGAGGACTGGCGACTGGCCTATCTCTCGCTCGGCGTCCTGATACTGGGGACGCTGGTGGGGCCGTTCGGCATCATTGCAAGCTTCCTCCTGTCACGTGCAGCCGTAACCCTAGCAGGAGAACCTGATCCGCCGGCAAAGAAGTGGTTGATCTACCCCTCTCTTATCATTGTCTATTCACTGATTGGATTCGTCGCCTTGTTATGGCCTGCCTTCGTATGCGGCGGACTCATCGGCGAGGTGAACCCCGCCCAGGGCAGCCTACTATACAAGGAACCACTCTTTGTTCATGATGGTTTTGGGACTACGATCGCGGTCCTGGCGAGTGGTGCTCTCGCCCTCTCGATCTGGTGGTCATTTCTTTGGGCAGTGGGACGCAGGCGTCCTTCCCTGGTCCGGGCCCTTCTGAAACCGTTTGCTGAACAATGGACAGGCCGGACATTTGGCAAGCTTGTCCTTGCCGTATGGGCTCTTACCATTACCTTAGCAGCCGCCGTTGCTCTGTGCTGGGCTTTGACCTGAGATCCTTGGGGGTGCTGCAGGAATCGGTACCTGTATTGCCAAGTAGCCCGATAACGACCGTCAACGCCCCTTTTCACTCATGCTCGTCGATAAACGGCAGATCCGTGGCTGCTTGGACGCGAGCCTGAACAAATTAGGAAGAGGCACCTATTTACCCCGGTGAAGCAGACGCGAGAAATGCGCTTAGCGTCCTTTTATTTGCAGGAGCATGTGCGATGATACACAGATGTTGTACTTGGATGACGCGAGGCCAAACAGAGCGAAGGCGGACTTGTGACGACACGATTGCGGACAACTCGACTGGTTAGATTGGCGGCCATGGCGATCTTGGCCGTCGCGTTGGCGTACACTGAAGCCGGCGTCGTGGTGTATCTTCGCGAAATCATCGCCCCAATCCGCAGCGCGCACTTTCCTTCTGCCGTGCACGAGCCCCTGCCACTGTTGACCGTCCAGCAGCTCGGCGAGAGCGGCGAAGCATTTAGCCGTCTGCTGGTTGTGGAGATAAGCAGGGAAATCACTCCGCTTGTGGTGCTGCTGGCGATGGCATGGGGCTTGGCCCGCCGGAAAAGAGAAACCGTCGCCTTCTTCGTGTTCGGGTTTGGGTTGTGGGACATCTTCTACTATGCATTCCTGAAGGTCCTGCTGGGCTGGCCGGCGTCATTAGGCACATGGGACGTTCTATATCTGATTCCCACGGCATGGGTGGCCCCGGTGTGGGCTCCCCTGGTCATCTCCGGCACACTGGTATTGACGGGTCTGGGCATTCTGTATCGCGATGGCAAGCCACACGTGGACGGGCGACCGTTCATCTGTTGGTTCGTGCTGGGCCTCGGGGTCGCTCTGGTTCTGACGAGTTTCTTTCTGCGGACCGGGGAGGCATTTCATAATGTGCCGTTGGATTTCGATTGGCCCGTGTTTCTGGCTGGTTGGCTGTTAGGCGTGGCAGGCTTGGTGTGGTTGCTGCGGCCGAGGCGGCCTCGGTGAAGCAGACGCGAGAAATGCGGCCAGCGTCTCTCTGTTTTACATGGTCGGCAGATCGGGCGGCAGGTCCGCGTACCTTACCGATCTTTTTTTCCCATTGTCCTGGCCAGTCGGGT
>SDBV01000139.1_pt1 | contig 89408 bp, 52 predicted proteins | sample 2277081 | NCBI WGS metagenome assembly SDBV01 (sample SAMN10402039, study PRJNA504765) | marine sediment metagenome | isolation source: marine sediment core GS10_PC15, 223 cmbsf | place: Arctic Ocean: Southern Knipovich Ridge | collected 2010
GTTTTAATTAAACATTGAGGTTATAAATCAAATTATATTGGATATAAAAAAACTATTCACAACTAAAAAAATATGGCGGTCGAGAAGTTCTTCCAACTTTTCAAGGTTAAAATCCATGATTTACTTTTTTCCTTTATCCGGTACGATGTAGGGATTTCTTTCTTCTGCAAAAAAACAATTTTATTCTATCGGTGGGTATGGTTTTGATATGATCACCGATTTTAATCATAAACCTTGATTTGTATGATTTTTCAGGTTGGCTAAGCGTTTTCAGCAAGTCACTGATGAATGTCTCTTTTTTTTGAGATTCTCCCAGGGATTTTTTAAGAGCTTCTACTTTTTCCATCGCCTGTTTCAAGTCCTCGAAGGCGTAGGGTTTTAATAAGTAGGCAATGCTGTTTACTTTAAAAGCTTCAAGGGCAAACTCATCATAAGCGGTTGTAAATATGACAGGTGATTTTACTTCGGAATGATTAAAAATTTCAAAACTTTTTCCATCAAGTAACTGAATATCCATGAACACGAGGTCAGCCTGTTCCTTATGGGAATTGAACCAGTTAACTGAACTTTCCACACTTTTTAATATGTCAAGTACTTTGATTGAGGCATCGAACCTTGTTAAATAACGTTCAAGTTTCTCGGCGGCTGGTATTTCGTCCTCGATAATAAGTACATTCATATTATTAATCCCGGAATTTTAGATTGCCACTGCTTCATCGAGTACTAAAATTGGTATTTTTATGTGATTTTCACCATAAGCTTTGATTGCAACCACAGGTTTTTCGGTAAATATAGAATAAGCTTGTTGAATTTCATTGACCGTGTGATCATCTTCGGTTCGGAGTTTTTGATTGAGTTTATGACGCAATACGAAATATTCATCGGATTCAATTTCAAGGACCATGTCCAGGGGCTGGATGGGTGTAATGATTGTTGAGCGGATTACCGACTCCACTTGTTTGGCCAACGACCCCGGAACTACGACCCACTTTTCGGAAATTTCAGCTTCTATTTTATTGGTCAAATGAATTGTATTGCCATACTTCTCATTGAGCAGATATACCATATTTCTGACTGCTTCAAGTTCTTTATCAAAATTGGTTAGTTCGGCGTTTTTATTGGATAAAATATGGCGGTAAACAAGGGCCAGCTTATCAATATAGTCTTCAGCTTCAAAGGGATCTTTGTGTAACAACGAAATCAGTGATTCCAGACTGTCATAAAAGAGGTCGGGGTTAACATCATTCTGGTATTTGATAAGTTCCAGTTCGAGGTTTTCAGTAAGTATTCGTTCACTTCTGATCAGCTCCTGGTTTTCACGAAAAAGATACTGATTGCCTATAACCATGCTATTATATACCAAACTTACTACAATATAAATAAGAGTGAACGTGGTAAGTTCTTCTGAAAATATTCCTATCGAGCTAAAACCGAGGATTACCAGGAAGTAAAAAGTAACCGTACATACAACCACCAGGGACGTCGACAGAATATTTATTAGCAATGTGATGCCAACACTTGCCAGTTTGCCTGATACTACAATTATATACCTGTTGACTTCAAATACCAGGTAGGTTATACAAATAGTGAAAAATAATTCCTGTGAGAAGAAACTGGTTCCCAACTGGTTGAGATTATTGTTCAGTAGAAGAATAAGAAGGTATATTAAAGCGCCAAACAATAATGGCCAGGTTACTCTAAAAACAATGCTGTTATGAAATGCTTTTTTTTGCATCAGCTTGCTTTTTTTATTGGAATTACAGGTAATTCAACAGAAAAATGTTGTGTATCATTGATTTTGATTGCCCTGGGAGAATAGTATGCATACCTTTTTTTAATGTTATCAAGCCCTACTTTAAATGACCGGACATTAGGTGGTTTGTCACCTTTGTTATTGGTTATTCGAAGGGTTGTATTGTCAATACTTCCAATATAAATATCCAGATGGTTCATTTCATCTATCTGATTGTGTTTAACGGCGTTCTCAATGAGTATTTGAAGTGTAAGGGGAGGAATAACCGTGTGCAATACATTTTCGGGAAGGTTGATCTCAAGTTTAAGTGAATCTTCGAAGCGCACTTTTAGCAGATGATAATAAGATTTAATAAACTCCACCTCTTCTTCTACAGATACCAATTGTTCGTGCTTATTCGAAATTACATACTGATAGGTGGAAGCCAGCCTGCGGATAAACTCCTCGGCTGATTCCGGATTTTTGTGTACCAGTGAGGATATGGTATTGAGGCTGTTAAAAAGAAAATGTGGACTTAGCTGGCTTTTTAAGGCATCAAACTGCAACCGGAGTTGCTCCCGGTTTTCCCTCAATTTATTGAGTTGCACAACGGCATACTGCTGGTAGGAATATATGCTGAAATAGGCTGCCTGATATATAAAAATGATAAAGAATGAAAGGATTAACATTTTTATCCATTCGTTGTTAAATTCATTAAAAATTCGAGAAAACAAGTTTTCATTTAAAAGAGAGCTAAAAACTAACCCGAGTAAACTAATCATGGTGATGATAATCATTCCAACCAACAGGGCCAGGGTAAACCTGAAAATAAATTGTTTTTTCCAGGGCACATATTCATCGAGTCGTGTATTCGAATAGCCGATGGCATAAGCAGCAACAACTGACATTACCAAAGTAATGAAATAAGCCAAAGTGTTATCTGCCAGTCTTGGTGGTGTACCATAATGGCTAAAGTACAGGAAGATAAACAGGAATAATCCGGTGACGATTCCTGTTAAAAGTAAAACCCAGTGTTTTTTCATTGAATTTGAAAAATAGGCGTTGTTAAATAATAAGGCCATTGGGTAAATTTTTAATATTTAGATATTAAAAATGCATACCCTCAGGGTTAAATCAAATGATTTGATCAAAAATCCACGCTTCTCATTACGCTACCATACTCATGATCAGATGTTAGCGACTTTGCAACTTCCCGGAATTTATCATGTACATCTTCATTATCCGGAAGCTTTGGCCCCAGGGCTTTAAGAAGATTTGATTTTTCAAAGTTGCTGCTAATTTCATCAATGGTATCAAGCATAAGCATAGACCTGTTTTTATCAAAATCAGTGTTTTTAATAAGTGTTGATAAAACACGTTTGCTTTCAAAATCAGAATTTATATTGTCTGAAGCAAGCACCAATGCTTTATAATTTGCATAGCTTAAATTATCCTGGTCAGCGATTATTGTTAACAACCGTGCTTGTTCGAAATCCGAAGAAATGTTTTCGGATGCTTCAATAATAAACGACAGGTCTTCGCCGCCTTCAAATTTAGATACGATGGCTTTAAGCAGCCTCCCTTTTTCAAAATCTGAGGAGATGTTTTCTGTGGCTTCCGCAATTAATTTTATATTTTCATTACTAAGCTCTTGAGATGCCAGGTTTGTCAGGACCCTGGATTGCTCAAAATCTGAAGAGATATCGTTACTCGCTTTAATAATGAATGTAATATGTTCATCTGTAAGGGTTTGATATTTAATAACCGCTAATAGAACTCTAGCTGCTTCAAAATCTGAAGATATGGAAGGAATTACTTCAGTGAGCAGCTCCAGATCAGACGATGAAAGTTTTGTTTCCTTTACGAGTGTTTGTAATACCCGTGATTGCTCAAAATCGGAGGATATTTCCATTGTTGCTTCAATGGCCAATCTTTTCTGACCATCTGTCAGGTCATTTCGTTTGATGTAGTGTAACAACACCCTGGATTGCTCAAAATCACTTGAAATTTCAGAGGTCGATTTAAATACCTGAGATGTTGTTAATTCACTTTTAAGGAACAGGTCACTATTGGATATTAAAAATCTTGAAGATTCAAAATCAGAACTAATGTCCCCGGCCCCTTCTTCTATCACCTGGCTGATCTGATTTGCACTCAAACCGTCAATATCAACAGTAGCCGAATAATATTTTCCTTTGATAAAATCACTGTCAATATGATCGATTTCATCGAATACAGCATTCAAACCCCCTTTTTTGTAGAACCTTACAACACGTGTTTCAACGCCAATCCCTGTTGAGCGGATTACTTCCAGTAACACATCAGCAAACCATTCAGCGCCTTCAGGTTCCCATGGTGCAGGTTTGTGTCCTACAAAGTAACTACGATCGATTTCACCATTGGACTTTCCTTCCAGCAATACTGTCCTACGTGTTCCGAAGGTCTTCTTTGATATTTTAAGGAACCCACCCCTGGAAATACTTTCTACATCGGTATCCGTATCATTAAAAACGATGGTCCCGTTATATTCAATCTCAGTACTTGTCAGCCCATTAGATGTACGGTATGAATGTTGATATGATCTACTACCTTTTACTACAACCTTATCTGAATCTTGCGCATGAGCAAATGATGCCATGGTGAATACAAGAAAAATGAGTGTTATTTTTTTCATTTTGAGTTTATTTAAATTAATTCAATCATTCACACTCCAAAAGTCTCTTTATAATAGGTCATAATAAAATGGATTGAAGTAAAACGGATGATTAGTGTATTGAAATGTAGAATTTTGTAAGTGTTCTCATTTTTACGCTGGGCGAAATCAAAGCGTTAATGAAGAAGCCATGAGCCTGAATTGTTAAAAAACGTTAATATTTAACAACTTCCGTAACATATTACGAATAGGTTCGTAGTATTAAAAAAACTATAACCACTATGCTCAGAAATATACTAAAAACTTCTATTCGTGCTTTCAGCAAAGAGAAAGCATATACCCTGGTAAATATACTTGGATTAACCGTTGGATTAACGTGTTCGTTGTTTCTAATGATGTATGTCAAGGATGAATTAAGTTATGACAAGTACCACGAAAATGCTGAAAATATATATCGGGTTGTTTCACATATTGTTGAACCCGATAATGAGTTTGTATGGGCTTTTGCACAAATGCCCATGATTCCCGAAGTGCTTGCAAATTACCCTGATGTTGTTGATGGTGTACGCTTTGTTGGTCGGGGAAGGCAACAATACAAGTATAGAGACAAAAGTTTTTTTGAAAAACGGACATACCTGGCTGATTCAAATGTATTCAATATTTTCTCATACAACATGTACCTGGGAGATCCGTTGACAGCACTTGTCAGGCCAAATACAATTGTGATCACCGAATCTATGGCCAGAAAGTATTTTGGTGAATTGAATCCGCTTGGACAAAACATTATAGATGGAAGAAATGAGACATTGGAGGTTACGGGAGTAGTCAGGGATGTTCCGGTTAACTCACATTTTATTTTCGACGCTCTGATTTCAAAAAGTAGTTTTCCTGAGATGAATGGTAGCTGGGGTGGCTTTGGAGTATTCTCTTACATTGTACTTCCTGATAATTATGATCCGGACGGCATGAAGGAGTCATTTGCACAAATTGTAAATCAAAATGTGGACCCCATCTTCGAAAGTATGGGGATTAAGGTAGAGTACCAGCTACAGCGTATTACAGATATACATCTTAAATCAAAAATCCAGGACGAAGCCGAGTCGGGGGGAGACATGTCCTACATTTACATTTTTTCTGCCGTTGCAGTATTTATGCTGCTTATTGCCTGTATCAATTACATGAATCTGGCAACGGCCAGGTCGTCCAAACGTGTAAGGGAAGTTGCCGTTAGAAAGGTTGTAGGGGCTTATCAATACCAGTTAATTGCACAATTTATTTCTGAATCTGTATTACTGGCTTTTGCCGCAATGATTATCAGCCTGGGGTTGATTTATTTATTATTGCCTCAATTCAATATCCTGGCTGGGAAAAGCATCCTCTTCACCAGCCTGATGCAACCGGGCATTTTGAGTGCCTTATTATTAGTAACATTGGTTGTTGGAGTTATATCAGGTGCCTATCCTGCATTTTTCTTAGCACGATTCAAGCCCACTGAAGTATTAACTTCATCCACGGCCCCAAGATCTGGAAACAAATATCTTCGGCGTGGCCTTGTAATCTTACAGTTTTTTATTTCAGTTGTAATGCTCATCAGTACAATGGTTGTTTATAATCAGCTGGATTTCCTCAGAAGCAAAGATCTTGGCTTTGATCAAAACCAGGTCGTACTTGTGGAACTTAGTGGCAGGGATATTAGAAATAAGTATTCCGTACTTCGAAATAAACTTATGGAGATTCCTGATATTCAGAATGTAGCTACATCCTCCGACTCACCTGGAAATAATGTTGGAAAAATAATTGGTTCAATTGAGGATAATAAGGGTGAAATGCTGGAACGGGGAGTGGATCTGACTGCAATTGATTTCGATTATGTTAGTACGATGCGCATGCATATCGAAAAAGGCAGGGATTTTTCGAAAGATTTTTTATCGGATACCCTTGGAGCAGGATTAGTAAATGAGGCCATGGTTGCTCGCATGAATTGGGATGAGCCTATCGGTAAAAGATTCCAGTTTGGTGATCAGGATGAGGATATTTATAGGGTAATAGGTGTATTAAGGGACTATCATCAAAACTCATTGTACGATGTGATCGAACCATTATTTATTTACCTGGGCCAAAATCAATCCAATATGTTTATCAAACTAGAAACCAAAAATATCAAAAGTGCAGTAGCTTCTATTGAAGCGGTATGGAAGTCAGTGTACGATGGTAAGCCCTTTGAATACCGGTTCCTGGATGAAGATTTCAACTCGCAGTACCAGGCTGACGAAAAGCGGGGGAAGATATTTACTATCTTTTCAGCGCTTACAATTTTAATTGCCTGCCTTGGCCTCATTGGCCTTGCTTCCTATTCTACGGAACAACGAACAAGGGAAATTGGAATTCGCAAGGCCATTGGCGCTAGTAGAAAGCAGGTGATGATTCTTTTAGGTAAGGAGTTTGCAGTTCTCAACCTTATTGCCATTGTGCTTTCAATTCCTGTAGCTTACTATTTTATGGACGAGTGGCTTCAAACCTTCTCGTACAGAATAGAGATGATGCAACAGATCCCGGTATTTTTATCAGGAGGTCTATTGGCTATTGCTGTTACATTTATTTCAGTAGGTTACCATACGATCCGGGCAGCAAATGCCAACCCGGTTAATTCGTTGAGAGAAGAATAAGGATTACCTTTCTGATTCTTGTTCAGACTTTTTCAAATACCAGCCTGTAGTGGTCCATTATTTCTTGTTCAAAGCACACCCTGTTGGGGCTTACTTTGAACACTTCAACCTGGTGTCTGAATTCTTTGTCCACAATATATCTCCCAATAAGCCCCAGATAGAGCCAATACTTTTTCAGACCAAATTCTCTGAATTTCTTTCTCCACTGGCCAATGGTTTCTATGTAGTCCAATCTGCCGCTACTTTGAGATATTAATTTAAAATGAGGTTCAGCATTTTTTATAACCATTTCAGGACCGTAGGGGAGCCACGAACCAGGAAATTCTTTTACCATGAGCGCCAATACATTTGGGACAGATCCTGCCTCGGCATTGACGTCGAATTCATCAGGTTCAAGCATATTCTTACTGAAAGTCATTGTTTGCATATAAAACCTGCCTCCCGTTGGCAACAGGTTGCTCAGCGTGTTAAAAAAATCACTGTAGACTTTTTCCTGTTTCCCATCCTGGAACTCTTCAAAGGAGCAGAAGTGTTCTAATCCACCAATGCAGGTGATGGCATCAAATGTTCCAAAGTCTTCAGGCTTTACATATCGACAATCCTGTACAAGTACATTCAGTCCATTATTTTGACATGCTTCTGCCTGCCCTTCCGATAGGGTTAAGCCAATACTTTCGGCCTGCCTTTCATCGGTTATATACTTGGAAAACGGCCCCCAACCACAGGCCATATCGAGCACTTTGCTTCCTTTTTCTATGTGAAGGCTGTCAGCTATGAACCTGTGTTTTTCTTTTTGTGCTGCTTCCAGGGGCATTGAAAAATCACCATCATATTTGGCTCCGCTGTAGTCTCCCATTTCCCCGATACTCAACCGAAATATTTCGTCGATCGTTGTGTATGTAAAATCTAAATCCTTTTTTACTGCCATTATTATTTTTTATTAATTGAAATTAACGGTTAGGAGCAAGGTGATAAAAAGGACTTTGTCAGATCCTTCGTTTCCGTTTGCGAAACTAACAAAATGTAAGTTACTGTCCAAGTAATGGTTTACTACTATGGATTATTCTATTTGTATTTATCTGCAATTTATCCCGGTCACTTTAATTAGACCCTGCCTCACAGGCACACCCAGCTCTACCAAATTGATGCCAGTCAAATTGGGGTGAATAGTTACCTGTTTCCCAGTAAAATTTGCCTCTTTTCACATCGTAATTGCCTGTTTCATTCATTGTTGCTGTGTCATACAATCGGCCGTTTACCATCGTATAAACAACAGTATTTGAATTTTGGATGTCTTCCAGCGGATTTTTATCCAGAACAATGAGGTCAGCAAGTTTCCCTGCTTCAAGTGATCCGAGGTCATCGCTCATACCAAGATATTCTGCACCGTTTAGGGTGGCAGCGCGCAGGGCTTCCATATTTGTCATGCCTCCCTGTGCCAGCATCCAGAGCTCCCAATGGGCTCCAAGGCCCTGGAGCTGGCCGTGAGCCCCCAGGTTTACCTGTACTCCTGCATCTGTCAACGCTTTGCATGCCCTGGAGGAAAGGATATGTCCGTTTTCGTATTCCTCCATTGGGATCATGGTTCGATGCCGTGACCGGCCATCGATGATACTCCTTGGCGTATATTTGCGTAACTTTTCATCTTCCCAAACATTGGTTGTCTGATACCAGTAGTATTCACCGCTGATGCTACCGTAATTAACGATGAGGGTAGGGGTATATCCTGAATCGCTGGAGCCATATAATTGCAGCACATCCTGGTAGAGTGGATATACAGGAAGGTTATGTTCAATACCCGTATGGCCATCGAGAATCATGGTCAGGTTTGTAAAAAAAGTTGATCCTCCTTCGGGATACACGTGTATATTCATTTCCCTGGCAGCGGTGATAATCTGTTGCCGTTGTTCGCGCCGGGGCTGGTTGTAGCTCTTCACGGAAAATGCACCGAATGCTTTGGTGCGTCTGATAGCGCTTCGTGCATCCTCAATGTTGTTAATAACAGCTTTAAAATCTCCATCGGCACCGTACAATATCATGCCGGTTGAAAACAAACGCGGGCCAACCATATTTCCTGCCCTTTCCATCTCAGATTGGCCCAGTGCCATTTCGGTATTGGAGGACGGATCGTGGGTGGTAGTAACACCATAAGCCAGGTTGGTGTAGTACTGCCAGTGCTTTTGTGGACTTAATCCGTACCGGAATGCCCCTACATGGGCATGTGCATCCACGATGCCGGGCATAATAGTTTTGCCCTTTAAGTCAATCACTTTTGCATTTGCAGGGATAGTCGTTTCACTTTGCCCAATCGCTTCAATACGGTTTTTACTAATAACGATGACCCCGTTTTCAATCACTTCGTTACCGTTCATTGTAATAATGGTGGCGCCTGTAAACACAAGGCGGCCTTCGGGTATGTCGCTTTCTAATTCCAGTTTAATATGGATACCTGTAGAATCAGATTTCGGAACTTCTTCGGGTGATCCTTCAAGAAATGTAAACCTGTTTTTCAGATCCGAAGTAAAATATTCTTCACCCAATGTCCAGTGAATCTTTTTGCTGTCGGCCGACCAGTGCAGGTTATACCCGGCATCTTTGGCCACCAATGAAACAGGTAGTGCTTTTGACTTTCCATCCAGGTCAATCACCTGGCCGATTTGAGGCATAGGTGCAACGTAGGCTTTAAAAAGATTAGAAAAAAGTATCCATTGATTGTCGGGAGAAACCGAAAACCTGTTGGCATACTTTGATTTGATCAATTCCCGTTTATCAGTTCCGTCAGGTTTTACGGAATTCAGGGTTTTTGTAAGATTACCAAAAAAATACCCTCCTGTTTGATAGTAAATTCTTTTTCCGTCACGATTAAATTGTGGAAACATACCTTCATCAGTAACTTTATTCATACTTTCCCCGGAAATATTTATTGTATAAAGCCCGGGTTCTTTTATATATACAAATCCCTGGTGGCCATTGCCACTTTCTTTTTGGAAAACGATGGTATTACCATCCGGGGAGAAGCCAGGAGTCCGGTAGATGCCCTTTTCAGATGTGATTTTTATCGGATTTGCACGCTTGTCTTTCATATCCAGGGTATGAATTGCACCCAGGGACTCATCATTCCATGTAACAAAAGTCAGCTTACTCCCATCTTGTGAGAAGGCAGGTTCAAATTCGAGGTCATTACCTGATGTAAGCCTCCCGGGTTTACCGTTGGGTAACTTTTTCGTCCATAAATATCCGGCGCCATGAAATACAATACTTTTACCATCCGGCGAGGTAACAGCATTCCTGATCACCTTAACAGTAAACCGGTCAGGTGCAGGATCGTTCTTGAATTTTACCGTTTCGGTAAGTTTATGTTTCCCTTCTACTTCAAAAGGGATGTTTGTAACTGATAAATCAGAAACAGAAATATTGATAAGTTTCCCTTTTGCCCAGATAATGATGTTTTTGCCATCCGGGGTCCAGTTGAAATTTGTGTACAAGCCAAAAATGGCCCATGCTTCCTGTTGGTCTTTGCTGAGGTTGTCATAGAGTGGCCATTCTTCACCGGTTTTAAGGTCATGAATATACAAAACCGACTTCGTCCTCACTCGTTTGACAAATGCCATCAGGCTTCCGTCAGGTGACAGTTGTGGTCTCATGGCACCACCTGCACCTCCGGTTACACGTTCGGTTTTTCCTGTTTCCAGGTTATATCGTTTTATTACATATACCTGACGGTTAGGATCTTTGTTGTATTGAAAGGACCCGCCAGGATACATATCTTCACTGAAATAAATATATTTTCTATCTTGCGATACCCAAGGTTCGCCGACATCCTGCTGGTCATTTTTTCTTTTGGTAAGCTGAATTCCCGTTCCGCCGGAAGTATGGTACATCCACATTTCACCGGCACCCAGCGACCTTACTGATGTGAAATGTTTCCGTGCGATTAGGTATTGGCCGTCGGGGGTCCATACCGCATTGTTTAACAACCTGAAATCTTCTTTGGTCACTTGCTTTGCATCAGCACCATCTTTATTCATGATCCAGATATTATCACCGCCCCCTGCGTCGGAGGTAAAACTTATCTGTTTGCCATCGGGAGAGAATCGTGGCTGGACTTCAAATGCATGGCCGGAGCGAAGCGGGGTTGCTTTTCCACCGGAAATTGGTATTATATAAATATCGCCTAATAAATCAAAAACAATTTCTTTCCCATCCGGACTTACATCCAGGTTCATCCAGGTACCCTCGGTTGTGGTAATAGTGACTTCCTTGAACTCTCCGGGAGGTTGCGTGACATCCCATTTTTTTTCATCCTGGCTAATAACTTCATCCTGGCTAATAACTTCATTTTGGAATCCCGGTAAGAGACTGGACAGCATTAATATTAATATAAAGACTCTTTTCATGTATTTAAAATTTTTGTATCTATTGATTTTTAGTATTTTGTTTTGTCATGATTTTTGCTATTTAGCAAAAATGTCTGCCAAAACCTTTTTGAACTTGATTTTTTTCCACGGGCTGAAGCCCGTGGCAATCATGCTCGTGTGTGTTTAAAATCAATCATGAATGAATGATTCTTTGTATTTAATTAGTTGTGTTAAAAGTAAAAATATTTGTGGATTAATTTAACTGGTGAGGGAAATAATAAGAATTAAGTACCAGTGTTTAACTAAAGAATCAGTTAATTTTTTCCTAATTTCACTTTAAAATGTAGGTCTTCAGACATCAAAACTTTCATGGGATAGTTTCAACTTATCAGCATCCTCTAATTTCGGCAATATTGTCTGTTTATTTTTTTGAAATCTTTGCATTCTTCGCAATATTTTATCCAGCGTCTTGACTGCTTTTTCAATGTAAGGCCCTTTGTTCAGCATTACACATTCAGTCCGCTGCCCCAATGCAGCATCTGTTATTTCGGACCGGGTAGGAACGCCTTTCTGCGCCAGGTTTTCCAGCACCTGGGTTGCCCATACAACGGGTACATAGGCCGCTTCACTTATTCGCATGATCTCTTCCTGTATGCTGGCGAAATTCTTCCATCCGGTTTCAATGGCAAGGTCCCCACGGGCAATCATCACTCCAACCGGAAAAGTTTGCATCGCATGCATCAGAATATCCGGAAGGTTTTTAAATCCTTTCTGGGTTTCAATTTTCAGGATAAGGCCTGGTTTTGTATTGTATTTCTCAATTTCCTCTAAAAAATCCTTTACATCACTTGCCTGGTTAACGAATGAAAAATTTACAACGTCTGCCCATTTTGCCACGAACGCAAGGTCTGTTTTATCTTTCGCCGTTAAACCTCCGACTTTCAAATCGCTTTTTGGAAGATTTATACCTTTGTCTGCTTTTAGTTTAGCCCCTGTTTTTTTGGCATAGGTAATTTTCACATGGATTTCACTCTCATTTACTTTTTCAATAATTCCTTCAATTTTACCATCGTTCAGGAAAACAGGTTCATTGAGTTTAACATCGGTAAACACTTCGGGTAGAGTGCATGAAACATGCGCATCACTTATGAGGTTACCATTCGCGTCATATTGTGCGGGTTCACCGGGTCGGGGATCGCTGTGTAAAATCAGGTTGTCACCAACGAAAAGAGTAAGATACTGTTCTAATGGCAACAACTCTCCTACATGGATCTTTTCTTTTCCAGATTTTTTAATCTTGTTTAATATCAGCTCAATGCCCGTTTCTAAATAAGCTGAATCACTGCAAAACCCCCATTTTCCCCGACCTTTTTTTTTATCAATGGTAATTTTACATTTTTTATTACGAGAGTCGGTAAACCTGATTGTATTGCCCCGTTTGATTTTATCAATCAGGGATTGGCTTACAGGAATGATGGCATCCGCAGAGTCGTCAGGAGGGGGGATATCAGGAGGCGCTATCCATACTTTTGCAGGTTTGATCACTTTCCCAAGCTGGTCACGTTCCGGCCGGATGTGCATAACCTTTGGTCCGGGCTTCATTGGGCCTGTTCTTAATTTTGGGCCGCCAAGGTCCATCATTATTTTACAATTCTTTTTCAATGCACCCTTTGCCCTGTCTATATTCTCTATCATTTTTGCCCATACCTCTGGTCCGTCATGCGCGCAATTGATCCGGGCACTATTCATGCCCAAATTAATCAGGTGGTTTATAAGGGAATAATCATCAGCCGCGGTGGATGGCATTGTAACCATAATGCGGGTTTTTCTCTTTTTCGATTTGTATCCAAATAGCTTTTTCGTGTTTTTATTCAGCAGTTTTTCACCCTTTTTAATAGAAATAATACCCTTTTGTTTTTCAATCACCTTGTTTCCATTGATGTGATTAATAATTGTTTTGATCGCCAGAAGGCTTTTCATAACATGTCCTTCAATATTTGCCAGGTCAGGCAGGCCCATGTACCTTAACCTGTCCTGCAGGTCATCAATATCAAAACTCCTGAATGCAAGGTAATGTGCCAGGTTCCTGGCGCTTTCACGATAGGAGGGGTGAACATTTGCAATCAAATCATCATAATTATTTTCCAGAAATATGGCTTTTTGTATGACTTCCTCAATTTGATCATTGATGATTAATAATTTCTCGTGATTTTTCATATTCAAAGTTTCATAATTTCTTATTGATATTAAAATAGGCAAGTGCTAAGAAAACCAGTGTTATGGTGATTCTAAATGGTAATACTCCAATCGTTTTGGTTTCATAAATGGCTCCTGAGTTGATATAAATAGTAAACCCTATTAATGTTAGTACTAAAATTAATACGGTTATACCAAGCCACCAAAACGACCAATTTTTATTTTTTTGCAAATCCGTATGCGGATAACAGGTAGAGGAAACTACATATGAAATTCGCCCATACAACAAACAAGACATAATTGCCTTCTTTGGCCCTGATACCAAATAAATCAAATATGATAGAACTGCTCAGGAATAAGGTAAGCAAACCAAAAGCGGTTAACAGAATTACTATTAAATATCGAAAAGGTTTTTTCACCGTTCCTTGAGTTTAAAGGTGTACATTTATGTTTTATGAAATCAATGATGTTTTTGTGGATCAAGGCATTTTTGTTCCACTATATTTAGTTAAATCTGATATAATTTGCAGTGAAATAAAACCAAATTGTATCCGCCTGACTTCGCGTCTCTAAATTGTATAACTTACATGTTATTCAAAGAAAATACAACATGCATTTATTCAAAAGGATTAAGAAGCACCAATCCAATAGAATTAGTGACGAAATAAAGAGGTTAATTTTATGTGCAACCAGAGCATTATAATCATAAATTTCATGACACCTTTTTTTCAGCTAAATCGTTTACAACTTCTTTGAAAAAAGCCTCATCATATTGAATTACCAAGATACATGTCAATTTAGTACATGAGAAATCTAATGATAGTTTTCTTGTTCAATTTAGAAGTCATTGATTGGACCTACTTACAATCTTTTATTCCAACGGCTTGAATTTGAACTTCTGGCCTCCAATAGATGCTTCGTACATCAATCCACCTTTTTGCATGGTAAATACCATCACACCATCGGTATATTTGGCATCAGCAGATACCCCGGCTGTAACCGCTATAGCAGAAACCTGCGCTGCGAACTCTATCTTGTTTTGTTTAAACCGGTCCATTGTTTTTTTTGTCTCAAAAAATATCACTTCTCTGTAAGCCTGCCCACCCCATTGGAAGCCCACACTCACCTGGGTAAGTTTTGTCATGCCAGCCAAGGCCCCTTTTTCATAAGCAGTACCATTACCCGCTGCACCGCCTATACCAATTGCCCCTTTGCCCACATTGGGGAATATTGTGTAACCGTAAGAAGATGTAAAAATATCTGCCATATCAGAATCTCCTTCAATAAATTCTGCTTTAGCATCTTCACTGTCCTGAATGATTTTCTGGTCCTTCTCATCTTTTTTATCCTGAGCCATGGTGATGGATCCTGCAAAAAGGAGTAGAGACATACTTATGAAAACAGTTTTTGAATTTGAAATTATCTTTTTCATAATTATTTGTGTTTGTATAAGAATCATTTATTTAATTTCTATTTTATTATTCAGATAGATAATTCACTCATAAATTTAAATTCTTTAATATTTATTTCCTATGATTTTTATCATAACCCCTCCCGATATCTATATATCTATCGAGACTCTGAATGCTAATCCCTGACTCCTGATTACTGAAAATCTCAATAAAATATGGGAGGAGCGAAGTACTTAAAACTGAATCAAACTATACAATTCAATTGCATTTTCCTTCCCTCTTAACTTTATAGAATCTATCTTTTCTGCACTGTATTCATCTTCTATGTTTAGTTGGTTTAACAGAATACCCGAAATAAGCAGTTCACGCTTAAATACATTACATTGCTCCTGGATCCTTGCACTTGTATTCAATACATCTCCATTATAGATTATTTCCCTCTTAATATCCCCAATCTGAGCACTAATTACTTCACCAACATGAAGTCCGGCTTTGAAATGGGGTATATCTCCATATTTATTCCGATAATATTTCCTGTTGTCATATACCTTTTCTCGGATTTTAAAAAATATTTTGAGACAATTGGAATTGGCTAGTCCTTCCTTTGTTTTCCATGTTAATATAACTTCATCTCCAACATATTGATAAATCTCTGCATTGGTGGTACGGACCGGTTCTGAAATCTCGTGAAAGAAATCATTCAACAAAGAATAATATTTATCAAGACCAAGTCTTTCAGCAATAGTTGTTGAGGATTTTAAATCCAGGAACATAAAAATTCTATGCTCACCGGTTGGTTTTCTGTATTTACCAAGTAAAAATTTCCATAATACTCCTTCTCCCAAAAGGAGATTTATCTGTACATAGAAAGAAAGTAACACATATACTACTAAAGTGTAAGTGATTAGGATCAATTGATCTTTACTAAGCATTGATTCATAGAAATCCTGCATTTGTTTTCCCTGTAAAAATCCTGTTATTAATCCTACAATTCCAGAGAATAAATTAATAATTAATAAATAGACAAATGCTTTAACAATAATTGTAACTATGAGTGGAAATTCTAGAAACTTTTTTCTTAATCCTGATAAAATAAAAAGTTCGATTATTCCAAAGGCTAACCCTAAAGATGCACCCATAATAATGCCTATATGATCAACAAACCTTTCATCAATTAATTGATAAATAACTCCCGCAAAGGCGGCAATCAAACAAAATTCCCCGATGAGTTTTAGTTTTCGTGCAATTATCATGCTTGACAACATTTTATCATTTAAGCAAGATATATATTAAATGCTTTACTTCAATTTATGGAAGGCAATAAATGCATCGTAGTATATTGCCATTTATTTTCTGATTAATATACGTACGATTACTGTGAGGCGAGGCTTAATATTTGTTGATTGTTGATTTGTTGATTTATGGATTTGATTTTAGATGATTTGATGTTTCATACTTTTTAAAAACCCTGGTATCAAAAACATTACACTCTTGTATTAAAAACGATACAGTCCGGGACTTGTATTGTGTTAAGTCGTTAAAAATCAACGATATATAATTTTGGCATTAAGTTTGAAAATTTCTTTATAACTTTTCAGAAACTGGATGTAAAATGATTCGAAGCTACCTACGCCTTGCAATCCGACAATTTGGGAGAAATAAAATGTATAAGATCATCAATGTCCTTGGATTATCTATTGGAATATCCTGCGCGTTGGTGATTTTCGCCTACATCCATTTTGAACTCTCATTTGACAAACATCACAAGAACTATAACCAGATCTTTCGAATTACTGAAGCCATTACAAGTGATGAAGGAAGTGTTGTGCATCGAGCGAAAACCCCCGGCCGACTTGGAAATGCGATATCTGAGCATGGTATCCCGGAATTGTCATTATTGGGACGTCTTTTTCCGACTTCAGCCTTTATTTCTGCTAACAAGCAGGCGTGGCAAAAGGAAGACTTGTTTGTTTATGCAGATTCTACGATTTCAGAAATGTTTTCCTTCGAATTGGTTCATGGGTCATTGGAAAATTCGCTGAAGAAGCCCATGACAGTGGCACTAACAGAATCGGCAGTAACTAAATTCTTTGGTGACACAAATCCACTCGGGAAAGAGATACACTATGAAGACGAGTCCGGTAAACATTCATTTAGTGTCGGGGCAATAATCAAAGACCCGCCCCGTAACTCTCACTTTGACTACCGCATACTGGCCTCGTTCTCTTCAATGGAGACTGTAATGCCCTGGTATAATAACTGGTATCATCCGTATTTATTTACATACGGTTTTATGAATAAAGTTGGTCCGGAGGGATTTTCGTTGGTGGAGAATAAGTTGCAGAAAAAGATATATGAAAGTCTGCCGGAATGGGAGAAAGATGCCCGATCCTATACTATACAACCACTTCCCGATATTCATCTGCATTCCAATCTTACTTCGGAATGGAAGTCTAATTCACGGTATGAGTATGTCGTTATCTTCATTCTGATTGCTGTATTTATTTTACTCATAGCATGCGTAAATTTTATAAACCTCTCCACTTCCAGGGCCATGCGGAGGGCCAAGGAAGTAGGTGTGAGGAAGGTAATGGGTGCTTCGAGAAAAATGCTTATCATCCAGTTCTTGGGAGAATCATTTCTAACCACCTTTATATCATTTGTTGTTGCTTTTGCATTAACGGAGTGGGTGATGTTACTTGTTTTCAATAAAATCGTGGATCGCCCCCTTTCTCTCTCAATATTATTACAACCTGAACATTTATTTTATATCACAGTGGGCCTGATTTTAATTGGTGTCTTGTCAGGGCTGTACCCTGCCTATGCATTGTCCTCTTTTAAACCGAGTACCGTATTGAGAAGTCGTTCTGCTGGAGGGGTTGAATCGGCAAGATTAAGGAAAGTATTGGTCACATTTCAATTTACCATTTCTTGTTTTTTAATCGCCGGAACCTTGATTGTTGCAAAACAGATAAATTTTATGAAAAACACTAACCTCGGTTTCACGAAAGATTACATTGTGCTTGTAAAGCTTGATAACCAACATGACCAACAGAATTATCAGCAATTCATTGACCAGGTTAGCCAGTTTCCCGGTATAAAGGGTGCTGCGGTTTCATCCCATGTACCTGGTGCCGAGGTATTGTATGACAACCCGGTTGTGGCCGAAAACAGCGCGCGCGAGGGCGTTTACAATATGTTAGTTCTCAATGTTGGACCGGATTTCGGAAAGATTTACGATCTTCAGGTTTTGTATGGTCGTGATTTTTCGAAAGAAAACCATGCAGACGTTGAAAAATCTGTTCTTATCAATGAATCGGCTGCAAGGCTATTTGGCTGGGATCCCGGGAATAGTATTGGGAACAAGTTGCAACTTACCTGGTACACAGACAGCGCACTGGTGAAGGAAACCCAGGTAGTAGGGGTGGTAAAAGACTTCCATTTCAAATCGCTACACAAAAAGATTGATCCATTGGTGATGCATATCAACACCCATGAATACTATACTGAATTCATCTCGGTACGGTTCAATGAAACAAATTTTGATGATGCACTTGCATTCCTGACTAAAGAGTGGAAAATATTTTCTCCGGAGCGGCCGATAGAAGCCAGGTTTCTGGACGATGAATTAAAGAAATTATACATGTCCGAAACGCAGGCTGGTACAATCCTAACTTCTTTTGCGGTCCTGGCAATATTCATCTCTTGCCTGGGATTATTTGGTTTATCTGCCTATGCGGCCGAAAAGAGGACGAAAGAAATTGGAATTCGAAAAACAATGGGCGCCAGTGTAAACAAGATTGTTGAATTATTGGCCAGGGACTTTATGGTGCTGATTTTTATTGGGAACCTGATAGCATTGCCTTTAGTTGCGATTTTATCAAACAAGTGGCTGACAAATTTTGCTTATAAAACGAATGTTGGATTCTGGATCTATGGAATTACTTTAGTTGCCGCCATTTTTATAGGGTTCTTTACAATCAGTTTTCAATCCATAAAAGCAGCGATCGCCAATCCTGTTGATTCACTAAAGGAAGAGTAGTTAACCAACTCACAGGAAATTCCAATAAAAAAAGCAAGATATCGACTTATAATTCCTCCGTCAAAATGGCGATCATCGTCTTGATTCCTTCCCTGTAGTTTCCCAACCGTATATTTTCGTTGGGACTGTGCTGGTTGTTATCCCTGTTCACTGTTGGTACCGTGACTGCAGGAATACCCAGTGTTGTAACAAATGGTGATATAGGAATAGACCCTCCGCTCATTCTGATCATTACAGGATCTTCATTGAAGGCCCTTTTCAATGCTTTTCTCAACCAAATGCCAACTTCGGAGTCAAAATCTGTCCGGAATGATTGATAGGAAACCTCATAAGCGAATGTGGCCACTTTTTCGTTATTCATTCGTTCCCCTTTATCAGGAACTTTATCTGTAACATAATAACCCTGCTCTTCTATGTGTTTTCTTATCAGTCCAATCAACCTTTCAGGATCTGACTCCAATACCAGCCTCACATCAATTTCCGCCCTTGCCCATCCCGGTATAATTGTCCGTACTTTTTCATCGATCCATCCGGACTGCATTCCCCTGATATTCAAAGAAGGGTATTGAATGGCTTCCTGGTAGTAGCGGCCTACTTTGTCCACAGTTCCGAGTTGCAGACGGTCCCGGATCTGATCCTCATCATCAGGTACTGCCCGGAGGATTTTCTCTGTTTCGGGACTAATGGTTATACCCTCATAAAATCCCGGAATAGTCACCCTTCCCTCATCATCTTTCATGGAGGCAAGAAGTCTGGACAACCGTAGGGCAGGATTGGGTACGTAATTGCCAAAATGACCGCTATGCTGTGGCACAACCGGGCCATAGGTTGTAAGGGTAATCGTGGCAATGCCCCTTGCCCCAAATGTTAATGTTGGTTTGTTCGTAATGTGCCTCGGACCGTCAAATATTATCAGCATATCGGATTTTAAGATTTCGGCATTTTGTTTTACTGCATCCGGCAGGTTGGGAGAACCCAATTCCTCCTCAAAATCCATAATGACTTTGAGGTTATAATTCGGTTCAAACTTGTCATCCGAGATGGCATCAAGTGCTGCCAGAAACATTGCGACGGGACCCTTTGCGTCAGATGCTGATCTTGCAAATACCCGCCAGTCATCATCATATCCCTCGATGAGGTTCCAGGGTATTTCGTCCCAATCTCCGTCAGCATTTAGTTTTTTTAATGCAGGTTGATAGGGGTTTTCCTGGTACCACCGGGAGGTATCAACGGGTTGGCCATCAATTTGAAGGTAAATCAACACGGTTTTTTTGGCCTTTTTATTTTTTTGCTCTGCTAATAATAGCGGGGCGGATTTTGTTTCCATTCTTATGGTTGTAAATTTTCGTGATTGAAATGCCTGCTCACACCATTGCACATTTTTCTCAATGTCATCCGGAAAGAATGCATCATTCGGAATACTTAAAAGGTCTTTTAATAACGGGAAGGAAGATTTTGTATATTTTTCGGATAACAATTGAAGATGTTCTTCGCTGAATTTTTGAGAGTAGGTTAGGAATGGAAGAAAAAATATTAAAAAGAGTCCAGCGGTATGTTTCATGGGGAGTAGTATAATTTTTTAGTAATATGCAATAATATTTTATTAAAATAAATTAATGCCTCTTCGACTTCGCTCTGATACTTTTAAATATCATGAACATACAAAACATTCCACTAATTAATCTGGCATTTGCCTTCATTCCGGTGGTGGTGGTGATACTCATCATCTGGAAATGGCAACTAGATTACAAAACATCAATTTATGCCGTGTTCCGTATGCTGATCCAACTCCTGCTGATAGGCTATTTTCTCATGTTCATTTTTGAATCAGATAGCTCCTGGATTGTGGTAGGCGTGCTGGCTGTGATGCTCTTTTCTTCAAGTTGGATCGCACTGAGAACAATGAATGGTCACCGGAAAAAACTCTATTTTAAAGCCTTCTGGTCCATAGCAATTGGGGGCGGGGTCGTACTTGTACTTGTAACCCAGGGGGTGCTTGGCCTGGACCCCTGGTATCTGCCCAGTTATATGATCCCGCTGGCAGGGATGATTTTTGCCAATGCCATGAACAGCGTAAGCCTGGCAGGTGAACGGCTGCAAGCTGAACTTCGCCGGGATATACCCTATTCGGAAGCCAGGAAAGTGGCGTTGCAGGCGTCATTGATACCCATCACCAACTCTTTGTTTGCAGTAGGGCTTGTTTCACTTCCGGGAATGATGACGGGGCAGATCCTATCCGGTGTGTCGCCGTTTATAGCGGCTCGCTACCAGATCATGGTGATGTGTATGATTTTTGGCTCGGCCGGTATTGCTTCTGCTCTTTTTCTGGTGTTGAGTAAAGTGAATTTTTCACGGAAAGAAGAAGTTGAGGTGGTGGGTTAGGAATTTTGAAATATATCTCAAAAATTGCCAAAAAAAGGTAATCATCTGTGTTTCAACTCAGTCGAATTTTGAATTGATGGACTGACTTAAATACATGTTTTCACTCCTATTTTTTAAGCCAAAATATACAGATTTTTACTTGCTTTCACAGGAATAATTTCGTTACTTAATAAGCTCAACAATATAATGGAAAAGCTATAATTTTTTAATCCAACAAGTTTCTAAACCCCGCGTAATTAAGAGGCTTATTTTTTACTGGCTTAATAGGATTGTTTCGCGAGGTTATTAGTTGCTATAAACCTGTTTTCTTATGAAAAATCCAACTGGAATTTCGCTTACCCGTTTTTTTTCACTATCTATTTTTCGACGTTTATTACCAGCTTTAATTCTCCTGGTAATTATTCCTTTTGTTGTCTTTGGACAACAGAAAAAGGAACCCAAAGAAAAGCAATGGAATAAAATAACCATTTGCCACAGTGGTGAGACAATTGAAATTAGTGAAAATGCATTGCAAGCGCACCTGAACCATGGTGATGCGGTGGGTCCGTGCAAAGATCCTCAGGATTACGAGGGAACGGTCACTCCATATTATGAATCCACAGGCAAAATTGAAGAACTAATTGGTTCAGATCTGACAGCCCTGAACGAGGCCTTTGAAGAAAACGGCAGTGCTGCTTCTGATGAAATTTTTGTGATTAGTGAAAACTCGCAGGTTCTTATTGAAATTGTAGCCGAAAGGGGGAAAAAACAAGATGTGATTACCTTCTTAATCAGCACTTATGGAATTTCAGAGTTTCTTGATAATGGACTTAGTGAACTTATCGTCACAGTGCTATTCCCCATTAACAAATTGACTGACTTAAATCTTCGTGATGATATTATAAGATTTGTTCGTCCTGTGTACCAGGGTTTAACAAATAGTGGAGTAGTTACCAGTTTGGGAGATTTTGCCCAACGATCTGATAACGCCAGGAATGCATTTGGTGTGGATGGAACAGGTATTAAAATCGGTGTATTATCTGACAGTTATAATTTAAAAGGTTTTGCTGAAACGGACGTTAAAAATGGCGATCTTCCCGGCCCGGCCAACCCTGATGGAAATACATTGGAGGTCGATGTCCTGAAAGACTACCCTGCAAGTAATATAGGATCCAGTTTTAGCTATAGCGATGAGGGGCGGGCAATGCTGCAAATAATTCATGATGTAGCACCCAAAGCGGAACTTGCCTTCAGGACTGGAGTGGTCAGTCCTGACGATATGAAAGCAGGTATTCTGGAGCTTTATGCTGCCGGATGCTATATAATTGTTGATGATATTACATTTATCAGGGAACCATTTTTTGCAGACGGGGTAGTTGCCCAAACTGTGGATATGGTGGCCAGCCAGGGAATCCAATATTTTACATCTGCCGGAAACTTTGGTAAGAATTCATATGAGGCCCAATTTAACCCCGGGAAAGTAGATGCCACGACACATGATTTTATCTACAATAACAATGAGGTTGATTCTCTTCAAAACATTACCATGGGAATTGGTTTTTTTAGAATTGTGCTGCAATGGGACGATGACTATTATTCTTTGCCCGGAGCCCTGAATGATGGAGCACAAAATGATCTTGATATCTACATAATCAGTGATACGGGGGATACGCTGGTAAATAACAACATTAATAACACAGGCGGTGATCCTATTGAAGTGATGACATTTAAGGTTGGTGGGGATTTTGCTGCATCAAACATTGCCATTCATAGGGCATCCGGCACTGATAATGTCAATTTTAAATATGTTGTATTTGAATCAAAGGATTTTGGGTTTGAGGAATATACTGCCGGCTCTTCAACCATAACAGGTCATGCAAATACTGATGGTGCAATGACGGTAGGTGCCGTCCTTTACAGCAATACACCGGCATTTGGTGTAGATCCCCCAACAATAGCATCTTTCTCTTCACTGGGAGGATTAGCCGTGAATGGATCTGATCGTAAGAAACCGGATTTTGTTGCCCCCAATGGCGTTAATACAACAGTAGATCTTATAGGATTTGATATTGATTTGGATATTTTTCCGAATTTTTTCGGCACCTCTGCTTCGGCGCCTCATGCAGCCGGAGTAGCTGCATTGTTACTTCAGGCACAGTCCAAATTTGGTGTATCCTTTGAATTGAGACAGTTGCTTCAACAAACTGCGATAGATATGGAAGCACCTGGTTTCGATAACGCATCAGGAGATGGGTTTATTCAGGCTGACAGGGCCCTTCTAACTTTCGCTACACCCAAACCCACGATTAACGCACTGATTGTTCCTGAAGGAGCTACACCTGGCGTTGCGCCATTTGAGCTTACCATCAAGGGGCAAAATCTGCATGAAAGCTCTTTGGTACTACTCAATGGCATTACCCTGCCGGAGAATAATACCACAGTTATTAATTCTTCCCAGCTTGTGGTAGAAATTCCGGAATTTATCGGTGATCCTCCCATTCAAGTCACTACAGCATCCATAACCCTCACTGGAGAGGATGGTGGTACATCCGAACCGTTGTATTTGTTTAGGGCACCTAAAAAGCTCGTGAAGGTCAAGGCGGATTACAAAACAAAAAAATACGGGGAAATGCTTCCTGTATTTACAGCATCAATTATGGTTGACAACATCCCACTATCTGAGTCAGGGCTTACTGTCTTTGATCTGGGATTGGAAGATTTAACCTTTGTTTCACCTGCTACAAGTCTGAGTTCTGTCGGTGTTTATATAATACGTCCCGTTGATGCCACGGGTGAACTGCCCGCCTCATTTCATGAACTATATAACTATAATTTTATTGATAGCACAATGGTCATTGAAAAGATCATGTTGAAAATTAGTCCTCATGACCTCACAAAAGTTTATGGTGAGCAGATCTCAGGAATTACATTTAATTATGAATACGATATGACCAATATTGATCCGGATGACAATGAAATTCTACTTGACAACCTGATGCAAAGTCACCAATCAACTTTTATAGGGATTGATTCAATCGCTGTTCTTGATAGAGGTAAAGGTATTGTTAACAGGGGTAAAGGAATAGTTAATGGAACCGGTTGGTTGATTACTCCAAATACACTGATAAACAGGGGTAAAGGAATTGTAAATGGCAATTTTTTCATAGAGATTTCTGATGAGTTACTGGAAGATTATGAACTTGATCCCGCAAATACACTTACAAACCGGGGCAAAGGTATTGTGAATGGAGGCTCCCTGGCCGAAGGAAGTGCAACAATGAATAGAGGCAAAGGAATTGTAAATGATGACGGTACGATTACTGTGGACAGGGGTAAAGGTATTGTAAACGACGGCGTTTTACTAAACAGTGACGGAGGGTTCGAGGGATTTGACGACCTGATAGTCATTGTAGATACTACTGACTATTCGATTTCTTCGTTGTTCTCAATAAATTTAATTAGCGGGCTGGAAGTAACAACGGAAGAAACACTTCACTACATTGTTCCCGGGGGTTATTTTGCTCAGGAATCCGAGAATTTTGAAATAACCTATGGTCTGGGGGACCTGAGAATTCTCCCTGCAACATTGAATGTGAATGTAGATGACAAACTAATGTTTTTAGAAGATGTCGTAATGCCAAAATTCACAAGTAATTATGCTGGATTCCAATATGAAGATAATGAGGACAATGTATTCTCAAGCATTACGTACATGCCAAATGAAGTCATCGACATCGGAGAATTCCAAATAATACCGACCAATTTTAATTTTATTGATGAAATAAATTACACAATTGCAGATCCTGTTCCTGGTATATTAACCGTCAGGCATTTGACGAATGGGAGGATTGCTGTGGCCACAGCGAATGATTTAGGTTTCTACGATCTGACTCTTATAAATTCTGACGGCTCTAATCCGATTACCATTGTTTCGGTTCCGGGCATAGTTCCAGGCTCAGTGAGTGATCCGGATTTTTCACCTGACGGGATGGAAATCGTATTTACATCCTCCGATGGAGAATCTTTCACAAACCTCTGGAAAATTAATTCGGATGGCTCCGGATTAACCCACCTGACCGCTGATGGTTTCAGTGGACATGCAGACTTTTCACCTGACGGCTCCCAAATTGCATTTATACAGGATGGCGATATTGCTGTCATGAATGCAGATGGTTCTTATCCCGGAATAATAGCGGATACTCCGGAAAATGAATGGGGGCCATTTTACTCCCGGGATGGGGAGGAGATATATTTTACACGATCTACGGAAGAAGGGACAAATGAAATCTTTAAAATTAATCTCGACCCTGCCCGATCGAATTTGGCAAGCTGGTGGCCCGGTGATGGGAATGTGAACGACATCGCGGGTGGCAATCATGGTTTCCTGCAGGGTGGCCCAACATTTGGACCTGGCTGGATAAGGCAGGCTTTTCAACTTGATGGTATTGATGATTTTGTCATGGTTCCTGATAGTCCCGACCTGGATTTCGGAACAAAAAATTTCACCATCGACCTTTGGGTGAATTTTGTATCTACGGATGGGGAACAGGTGATCATTGAAAAGTGGGTTCAAAAATTTGAAGAGGCCTCAACGGGTTGGACTTTAACCAAACTTGATGGCAATGTGTTACGTCTTGCCATGCGGGATGGAATTGCACCTGAAATTATTCTTGACGTGATACCCCCATCAATTCCGATAAATACCTGGAATCATATTGCAGTCACACGTGAAGGAGACACGTTCACCCTATATTGGAATGGTGGAGCTCTAGGCTTTACTGATTGTTCCTATAATTTGAATAGCATATCCTCATTGAAAATGGGGCATAGGGGAAATCCAGATGACACCCCAGGTTCCGAAGGCTGGCAGGATTTTTACTTTAATGGATCGATTGATGAGGTCAAAATTTACGATCGTGCTCTGAGTGCCCTGGAAATCCAGGAGATGGTAGAGGAAGTGGAAACACAAATCACTTCAGACAATATTTTCTATCGACAACCTGATTTCTTCCGGGATGGTTCAAAGATCCTGGGTACACGTGCTGACAATTCTGGTTTAGATAGTTATGACATCATCACCATGGATCCAAGTGGAAATAGTCTAACAAGTATTTATACTGGAACAGTGGGCAGCGCCACGGCTTCCCCGGATGGAGAGAAAATAGCCTTCATTATGGATGATGGAGGAAATAAGAATCTCTATGAAATGGATGAAAACGGTGGTGGAGCCCCGATCCCTCAGCAATTATATACACAGGAAGGATTGGCCATATTACAACCCAATTGGGGAACCTACCCGGATGTGGTATATATTCCGGATGAAGTTTTCGAACAGGCATTGATAAACCTGGGCTTTGATAGTGATGGAATCATTAACCATCAGATCCTGAAAACTGATGCGCTGCGTATCGATGATTTGTATGTTGAACATTCGGCGGGAAGTGAAAAAATTTCTGATCTCACAGGCATAGAAGCTTTTTCCAATATGTGGCGTTTAGAATGTCAGTTCAACGAATTAACCAGTTTAGATGTATCTCAGAATACATCACTCACACATTTACTTTGTGGAGGCAATCAATTAACAGAATTAGATGTATCAAAAAATACGAACCTTATTGTTCTATCCTGTTATGAGAACCTGCTGACTAGTCTGGATTTAACTAAGAATACAGCCCTTACTCATTTAATTTGTCCGGAAAATTCTATAACAAGTCTGGATGTAACTCAGAATACAGCACTTGAATCATTAAGGTGTGCCGGCAACGAACTAACCAGTTTAGATGTATCTCAAAATACCTTGCTTTGGCAATTGGTTTGTGAAGGTAACCACCTAACCAGTCTGGACCTGTCACAAAATACATTGCTTACTGAGATTGATTGCAGATTCAACAGCCTGGTAAACCTGGACGTGCGCAACGGAAATAATAGTAATATTACTTCCTTCAAAGCCATCACTAACGACCTTACCTGCATCAGTGTAGATGATGAAATAGCGGATCATTCCAGCTGGGTCGTGGATGCCGGGGTTATTTTCAGTAATGATTGCAGACTTGTAATCAATGGCCGGATAGCCATAGCACCATTTAATGATAATGGCGATACTGACCTGGTATTGGTAAATTCTGATGGAAGCAACCCTGTTACACTGGTTAGCGGTCCTGAATTTGTCCGGGATCCACAGTTTTCACCTGATGGGGAGCAAATTGTGTTCTCCTTACAGACTGAAAACGGAGTTATCAGTACTCTATGGAAAATCAATTCAGATGGCACAGGAATAACGCAACTAACAGAAGTGGGCAGATATGGAGGAGCTTACTTCTCCCCTGACGGAACAAAAATTGCTTATAATGATCTCAATGAAATATTTCTAATGAATGCGGATGGGACAAATCCAGTCTCTTTGTTCTTAAGCGAAAGGAATGTATTGTGGCCATTCTATTCTCCTGATGGAAATGAAATCTATTATACTCAAACCGTTCCAGGAGGTTACAATGAGATCTGGAAAGTTAATATTCAGGATCAAACTTATACTCAAGTCACATCAGGAGAGTCCACTTTTTACAGAAGTCCGGAATTTCTGAAGGATGGTTCAAAAATCATATATACCAGGGCCGGTCAATCCGGATTTGAAGGCAATGCGATCATGTCCATGAATCCGGACGGTACAGATAAAACGGTTATCCATGCCGGAACAACTGTGTCGCATGCCTCAGTATCTCCTGATAACACAAAACTGGCATTCATCAAACTTGACGGGGATGTGGACCTGTATGTTATGAATGTTGATGGTACGAATGTAGCTGAAATTTACAGCCGTGGGGATTTGAATACGCTACAACCCAGCTGGGGTCCGAATTCGGATGTGATTCCTCCCCCACCAATAACTGCAGACATATGGATGCTAAGCAATGCTGATCCGGATTATTCAAATCCTCCGTTCGATGATTACCTAATTGCGTATGATAATACCAGTAGTGAATTCATTCTTGAGCAAACCGGTTACAATTCATCTCAATCTATCAGCGGAATTCGAAGTATTTCCGTAAGCGAACAGGGGGACTACGCCTGGGTAACGGAAATAGTGAGCAATCAACTCACTAAAGTTTCCGCTAATGGGGATCGGCTGGAAACTGCAGGTCTTGGTAACATTTTTGGTGCTATTGATATGGTAAGCGATGAACGGGTATATGCCCTGGGTTTCAGTGGGACAATTCACGGTGATGGTGCTTATGTTCTCGATGCGAATGGTGACAATCTTAACTCTACGTCATACGGAGGCTGGGATATTGTAGTTGATGAAAATAATTCAGGTGTCTGGATTGTTGGAGGTGACATCGACAGGCTGGACATGAATCTGAACATACAATTCACGATAGATCCAATAGCCTGGTCTGCCACTTCGGTTGATGTGGATGGCCAGGGCAATGCATGGATTGGTGTGGGTTCACTGGGAGATGAAGGAGATCAATTATTGATGGTGTCGCCAATTGGTGGTGAAATTCTGGATATTATTCCTTCTCTGTACGGCCGTCCATATACGGTGCGTGTTAACAAAGTGGACGGGAAGGTATGGTATGTTGACAGAACCTGGTTGATATATTATGATCCGAATGATCAAAGTCATGCTGCTGTCGGCACAGGTGGCTACAGCATGGACATAGATTACCATAATAGCCTTATCTGCACGCACTCGGAAGGAGAACTTTATAAGTATTCATTTGATGGAGACCTGATAGAATCCATTCCAAATTCAAATATTATTAACCAAAATTATATGGCTGCCCGGTCGTACTATGGTGACTACGAGCTTCTTCCGCTTCAGCAAGCTCTAGCCGATGGATCTATTACACATGGCGATATAACCGTTTACCCGAACCCGGTCAGGGATTACCTGGAAGTAGTTCATGCTAATGTATCCGTACCAGTTGCAGATATGTCTGTAGTGGTTTACGATGAAAGTAGTGCAGTACAACAGCCTGTTAGTTGGGCCGAGAGTCTTGTAAATCACGGACTGGAAGTTGATATGACATCACTTCAACCGGGTATGTACATCATCCATGTAAATGACCTTCGGGTTGTTGAAGTATTTAGAATTTTAAAGGAATAGAATTCGTTTTTGCAAATCATGAATTGATGAAAAAATGGGGGATTCATTTCCCTCCTTTTTTATTGTATAAACATGTAGTGAAAGTGGTGGTTCTACTTCCTGGTTTGATAACCAGGCAGATCCTCTCGGGTGTGTCTCCCTTTATAGCGCCACTTTATCAAGGTGCTGTGCAAGAAGACGTTGAGGTGAGAGGGTAGAATTTGCTTTTGAATTGTACTGAAGTTCTGTTTGACGTAACTTACTATAAGTAAGCGAAGTAGCCTTATTTTCTGTGAAAAAAGCGAAGTTTTATTTGCTTTTATGTGAAAATATTTGCTAACTTTTAGGTTCGAAAAGACATTTTTTAAAAGATTAATTGTTGATCCGCCAACTCAAAACCTTACGTTGCTAAAGACTATCATTTTTTAATTGTAAAAAGGGATTGTCAGCAGGGGTTTTAGTTTTTTTAACTATTTTACTCATGGAAACTCATACTGAAATTTCACTAACTCGATTTCTAGCGCTATCTATTTATCGACGTTTATCCCTGGCTTTAATTCTCCTGGCAATAATTCCTTTGGTTGCTTTTGGACAAAATAATAATAATAAAATAACCATATGTCATAAGGGAGAAACAATTGAAATTAGCATAAATGCCTTGCAGACACACCTGAACCATGGGGATGCTGCAGGTCCGTGCGAACCTCCACAGGATTATGATGGTACGGTCTCATCTTACTATGAGTCACCAGGTAAAGTAGAAGAGATAATTGGTTCGGAACTTACTGCCCTGAACGAATCCTTTGATGAAAACGGAAGTGCTGCGTCCGATGAAATATTTGTGATTAGTGAAAGCCAATTGGTTCTTATCGAAATTGTTGCCCAAAGAGGGAAGAAGCAAGATGTGATTACCCTGCTAAGTGGAACATACGGAATTACAGAATTCCTGGATAATGGTGCTAGTGAACTCATTGTAACGGTACTATTTCCAATTGACAATTTGCCTGACTTAAATCTTCGCGATGATATTATCAGGTTCGTACGTCCTGTGTACCAGGGTATTACAAATAGTGGTGTGGTCACAAGTTTGGGAGATGCAGCTCAGCAATCAGATAATGCCAGGAGTGCCTTTGGTGTGGATGGGGCCGGTATAAAAATTGGTGTTATGTCTGACAGCTATAACTTAAAGGGCTTTGCTGATACAGATATTAGAAATGGCGATCTTCCCGGCCCGGGTAATCCTGATGGGAATATACTCCCGGTTGATGTCCTGAAAGACTACCCTTCAGACGATATCGGCTCACGTTTTAGTTATACCGACGAAGGACGTGCCATGCTGCAGATTATTCATGATGTAGCACCAAGGGCAGAAGTAGCCTTCAGAACCGGAGTGATCAGCCCGGGAGATATGGCGGCGGGTATTTTGGAGCTTGAAGCTGCCGGATGTGAAATTATCGTGGACGACATTACCTTTTATAAGGAACCGTTCTTTATGGATGGTGGGGTTGCGAGGGCTGTCGATTTGGTTACTTCCCTGGGTGTTTTATATTTTACTTCGGCCGGTAACTTTGGCAAAAATTCATACGAAGCCCAATTCAACCCCGGTGGCCCGGACGGGAAAACGCATGACTTCATCCCCGGAAACAGCGGAGAAGATAATTTTCAGGGGATCAGCATGAATAGCGGTTTTGCCAGGATAGTTCTGCAGTGGGACGATGATTACTATTCGCAGGATACGCCCATAACGGATGGAGCACGAAATGATCTTGACATCTATATAATAAGTGACGAGGGAGATACATTAGTAAATAACAATACCAATAATATTGGGTTGGACCCCATTGAAATAATGACATTTCAGGTGGATGATGGGTTTGCCTTATCCAATATTGTTATTCACAAGGCCTCCGGACCCGATAATGTAAATTTTAAGTACATCGTATTTGAAGGTCGGGAATTTAAATTTAAAAATTATGCTGCCGGGTCTTCTACCATAACTGGCCATGCCAATTCAGCAGCAGCTATGACGGTTGGCGCTGTGTTATATTTCAATACTCCCGTATTCGGTAATGAAGCTACCATAGCATCATTTTCTTCATGGGGAGGTCTTGAGGTAGATGGAAATGATCGCAGGAAACCGGATTTCATTGCTCCCAATGGTGTTAATACCACGGTGGATCTTAAAGGATTTGATATTGATGGGGACTTATTTCCTAATTTCTTCGGAACATCGGCTTCGGCTCCACATGCGGCCGGGGCAGCAGCATTGTTACTTCAGGCCAGGACAAAATTTGGTGTATCCTTTGAATTGAGACAGTTGCTTCAACAAACCGCGATAGATATGGAGACCCCTGGTTTCGATAATACATCAGGAGATGGATTTATCCAGGCAGATGGTGCCCTTCTTACCTTCGCAGCTCCCGCACCTACGATTACCGAACTGATTGTTCCGGATGGCGCTGAACCTGGATTAGCCCCTTTTGATCTAACAATCAAAGGGAAAAACCTGCATGAGAATTCCCAGGTTATGATGGAGGGCATTTTATTGCCGCCAGGAACTACAACCCTGATCAGTTCTACAGAACTTGAAGCAGCCATACCTGCATTTATCGGGGACCCGGCCATCCAGGTTATAACCTCATCCATTACTCCAACCGGGGAGGACGGTGGAATTTCGGAACCATTATATTTATTCAGGGCACCTAAAAAAGTAGTTAAAGTTACAACAGACAATAAAACGAAAAAGTACGGGGAAAGGCTTCCTGAATTTACCGTATCTGTTACTGTTGATGGCGAGCCACTAGCTTCTACAGAATTGACTTTAGAGGATCTTGGTCTTGATAATCTTACTTTTAATACAACAGCTACGAGTCTTGGTTCCGTTGGATTTTATGTAATAAGTCCAGTTGATAACCTGGACGAAGCATTGCATGACGTATTTGATTATGAATTTATTAATGGCACCCTGGTGGTTGAAAAGACATTGTTGAAAATTACACCCAATGACCTTACAAAAGTTTATGGTGAAAAGATCACAGGAATCACTTTCAATTATGAATACGATATGACCAATATTGATCCGGTTAACAATGAAATTTTACTTGACAACCTGATGCAAAGTCACCAATCAACTTTTATAGGAATAGATTCAATTGCTGTTCTTGATAGAGGTAAAGGCATTGTTAACAGGGGTAAAGGCATTGTTAACGGAACCGGTTGGTTGATTACACCCAATACACTGATAAACCGGGGTAAAGGCATTGTAAATGGCAATTTTGTCATAGATATTGCTGATGAGTTATTGGAAGATTATGTACTTGATCCGGCAAATACACTCACAAACCGGGGCAAAGGTATTGTTAATGGAGGTGCATTTGCACTGGGTGAGGCGACGATGAACAGAGGGAAGGGTATTGTAAATGATGACGGTTCGATTACTGTGGACAGAGGCAAAGGTATTGTAAACGATGGTATTTTAGTGAATAGTGATGGTGGTTTTGAAGGATTTGACGACCTGATAGTGATTGTAGATACTACTGACTATGCAGTTTCTTCGTTATTCTCAATAAACTTGATCAGTGGATTGGAAGTAACAACTGAAGATTCGTTACATTACATTGTCCCCGGCGGCTATTTAGCAGCTGAATCCGAGAATTTCGAAATCAGTTACGGATTAGGAAACCTGACAATTCTGCCGGCTTCTTTGAATGTAACGGTCGATGACAAGCAAATAATTGAAGGCGATCCGATTCCTGAATTCACTTCAACGATATCAGGATTTGCTTATGAGGAGAATGAAACCGAAGTATTTTCAAGTATAACTTATACTCCAAACTCGTATGATGGTGCTGGAACCTATCCGATAGTTCCTACGCTGGTCTTTGCTGACCAGGTAAATTATGTATTTGATCCTGATCCGATTGTTTCCGGGACATTGACAGTAGAGAGTATTAATGGAAATATTGCTTTCGCCCATGTTAACCTATCTTCTAATCTTGAAATAGAGCTGGTGAATTCCGATGGCAGCAATCCTGTTTCACTGCCAGTTGGATCTGAAAGTATAAGAGATCCTCAGTTTGCTCCGAACAAGGCTCAGATTGTATTTACATTGTCTCCAACTGCTGATACTGCTCCGGTTTTTAATCCTGCTAATGGACATTATTATGAACTTGTTCAGAGTGGGATCATAACCTGGGCAAATGCCAATACAGCAGCAAATGCAGCATCTCCAACTACTCCAATGCCAACTAATTTTACCGGGCATTTGGTTACTATCACAGATCAAGGGGAAAACGATTTTGTTGGAAATCTAAGCGATGAAGATTTCCGTCCCTGGATTGGGTTGACAGATGAAACCGTTGAAGGAACATTTCAATGGGTGACAGGTGAGCCTTTTGTCTATTCTAATTGGAGTCCGGGTGAACCATCAGGTGATGGAGATCATGTAGAGTTCTTTGCAAGCAATGAAAAATGGAATGACATTGCAGCTTCTAATAAGGTTACCGCTAGTTATGTTATAGAGTATGAAAGCACAACATCACCCGTACCTCCATCAGTGCCTAATCTGCAAACACCTCAGGACCAAAGTTTGTGGAAGGTGAATGTAGATGGCTCGGGCCTTACTGAATTAACTTCCGGAACAAGTAATCATTCCTCTTCATTCTCTCCGGATGGAACAAAGATTGCTTTTATTAAGGACAACAAGGTTGCTATCATGAATGCCGATGGTACAGGTACTACAATTTTTTTAACATCTTCAAGTACAAGTAAACGATGGACAGCATTTTCACCGGATGGTCAGGAGGTTGTCTATGTGCAATCAGCTGAAGATATCTATACTGATAGCTTCAATAGCATTTCGAAAGTCAACATAAACACGCATAGTACAGAGCAAATATCACCGGCAAATAGTAGGTTTTACTATAGAAGTCCGGTATTCCTTAAAGATGGTTCTAGAATCATTTACGTCAGACACGATAAAGATGGTGGAACACCTTCGACTATCATGTCCATGAATCCGGATGGTTCCGGTGAAACTACACTCCTCATTAATGATTACATCACCAATGATGTGGATGTATCGCCAGACAATACCAAGCTGTTATTCTCTCTCCAGGATAGTGGGGGTACCGATTATACCCTCAATACCATGGATATTGATGGGACGAATGTTGAGGAGTTATATAGAGAGGCTAATCTGATATTGTGGCCAAGCTGGGGAATTAACCAGAATGCTTTGGATATTTTGTACGTCAATATTCCCGATCCGAACTTTGAACAAGCCTTAATAGATTTGGGTATTGATAGTGATGGTATCATCAACCAGCAGATGCTGAGAAGTGATGCAGAAGCAGTCACGAGTCTCAATGTCTCCGACCCGCTCAACAATCCCAATCTCCCTAATGTATTGGGTAAAATAGCGGATTTGACTGGAATAGAAGCTTTTGTAAATCTGAGTATTTTAGAAAGTCAGTACAACGAACTAACTAGCTTAGATGTTTCTCAGAATACAGCGCTTACAGAATTACTGGTTTGGGATAACCAATTAACTGATTTATATCTATCACGGAATACAGCACTAACTAATTTAAATTGTGACCTAAACCAGCTAACCAGTTTAGATTTATCTAACAATACTGCTCTTATATACTTAACATGCTCTGACAACAATCTGGTTAGTTTAGATTTACCTCAAAGCACAGCACTTTTAGAATTATATACTATAAACAATCAACTAACAAGTTTGGATGTATCTCACAACCCTGGTCTTACCCTGTTAAATTGTGATTTCAACCAACTCGAGGTTTTAGATGTATCTCATAATTTTAGCCTTGTTTATTTATTTAGTCAGTATAACCAACTTACTGCTTTAGATGTATCTCACAATACTGCCCTTACTACGTTATATTTAGAGTCTAACCAATTAACATCATTGGATGTATCTCAAAATACTCTCCTTGTTGATCTATCTTTTCATACCAATCTGGTGGCTACTTTAGATGTCTCTCATAATAAGTCACTTGTAAGTTTACAATGTGGATCGAACCTATTAACGGAATTAAATTTATCTCAAAATACTGCCCTGACAGGTTTATTCTGCGATTTTAACCAATTAGCAAATCTAAATGTGTCGCAAAACACGGCACTCACTGCTTTATCTTGTTTTGACAATCTTTTAACCAGCTTGGATGTATCGTTGAATACTGCCTTGCAGTTATTGAATAGCGGATTGAATCCCTTGACGGAATTGGATGTATCTCAAAGTACGAATCTTTCCGTCTTGATCTGTTCTCACGACCAGCTGACGAGCTTGGACGTCTCGCAGAATATCTTGCTAACGGAATTGCTGGTTGACAATAACCAATTATCCAGCCTGGATATTCGAAATGGAAACAATCATAATTTCATCACTCTGGATGCAACAAATAATAATCTTTCGTGTATAAGTGTCGATGATCAAAATGCAGACCATTCCAATTGGTTGGTTGATGGAGGCGTCATATTTAGTAATGATTGTGATTTGGCTGTCTCTATTCCGGATGCAAATTTTGAACAAGCTTTAATTGATTTGGGGATTGATAGTGACTTGGTAATTAATGGACAAATTACTCGCAGTGATGCGTTGGCTACTACATCTATGAACTTTGGTATTGTTGATTTAGGGATAACAGATGTGACTGGTATTCAGGCTTTTGTAAATCTAACCAGTTTATATATAACAAATAATGACTTAACGAATACGTTAGATTTATCACAAAATACGGCATTAAGATACTTACGTTGTGACTACAATAATCTCACTGAGCTGGATGTAAGTAATAACACAGCATTAGTATACATGCGCACTGGGGGAAATTTTAATCTTGGAACATTACATGTTAACGCGAATACTGAGCTAACAACTTTACGAGCTGGTCAAAACGGATTATCCTCCATTGATGTAAGCAGTAATCAGAAATTGGAATTGTTAGATATCTCCTTTAACTCCCTGTCAACATTGGATTTGAGTAATAATACTGCACTTAAGACTTTGGTCAATATTAACAATAGTTTGCAAACACTGGATTTAAGCAATAATCTATCATTAGAGTGGTTGAATTTCAGTGGTAATGATATTACTCAGTTAGATGTTTCACATCTTGTCAATTTACGGGAAATTCGGTGCCGTGATAATGATCTGCTTGAAAGTTTAAATATTAGTAATGGGCACAATCATGAATTTAGTGTAGTGAAAGTATTGGATAATGTACTTCTAAATTGCATGACTGTCGATGATGAAACAGTAGATTACAGAACAGCGCCGTATAATTGGGAGGTGGATAATGAGGTATCATTCAGCAATGATTGTACTGACGGTTTGTTATCCTCTGGTAATATAACCGTCTTCCCGAATCCGGTAATTGATTATCTGGAACTGGTTCATGCAGATGAATCCGTTCCTGTACGTGATATAAGTGTAAGGATCTATGATAACAACGGCAACGAACAATTTTCCTTTAATTACGGACCCGCAACTGTAGAACTGGATGAAGTACCATATGATGGACTGGAAATTGATATGACACAGCTTCAAGCGGGATTTTATATCCTTCATGTCAACGATCAGCGGGTTGTAGAAATAATTAGAGTTCAGAAGGAATAGAAATGCTTGTTAGTTGAATTAATTGAAGAATTAGTGAAAAATGGGGAAACCGGTTTCCCCATTTCTTTTAGTTGCATAAATATGTATTTTAGTAAGGCACTTTCAGTTATTATCCATGAGATTGATTAGAGTCCTATTTTTTCTGATAATTTTCCTTCCATTTTTTGCAGTTGGCCAAAACGAAACTGTTGATAGCCTGAAATCCTTACTTGTAACTGCACCTGAGGATACCGCCAGGGTTGATCTGTTAAATTCTATAAGTAATTCGATATTCAGTACTTCGCCCGATGAAGCAATCAAATACGGCAACCAGGCCAAAGATCTTGCAGAAAGGCTTAATTACTCAACAGGTATAGCATATGCGCTAAAAAATATAGGTTTGGGTTATTATGTATATGGAAATTATATAGAAGTCTTAGCCAACTGGGAAAAATCTCTGGAAATATTTGAGTCCATTCAGGATGATCTTGGTTCGGCTAATCTTATTAGTAATCTTGGAGTGATTTACGCTGACCAGGGTGATGATGCAAAAGCCATTGATTATTATCTGAGATCCTTACGAATGTCGGAAAAGTTGGGTGATAGTTTACGAATCGCATCTGCGCTTGGCAACATTGGCTATGTATATTCAGGTAAACCAGCAACCAGAGACTTGGCTTTACAATATTATTGGAAGGGACTAGCCATTGGCGAAATCATTAAAGATCAGGATATTATTCACACAATTTCTTATGATCTCGGCGATATCTATTATCAAAAGAATGAATTTGATTCTTCACTTTTCTATCTTGAAAAATCATTAGCTGTTTATGGACATACCGTTGATGCCGCAACATCTTTAAATCTAATTGGCAAGGTTTATGCCGAAAAAGGTGAATATCAATTGGCCATCCGATACCAAACCAATGCTATTAAAATTGCCTCTAATTTTGATGCTAAATACGATCTCTCTGAAGCCTTGCTTGGTCTCGCGGATACTTATAAGAAAATGAAGGAATTCAGGCAGGCGATACCAGTCTATTTTAGAGCACAAAAAATTGCCAAAGAAGTTGGGGCAGACTATATCCTAAAAGACATTTATGAAGGCTTAGGTATATCATATTCAAATATATCTGACTTTAAAAATGCCTTTGAATATCAAAAACTGTTCGATGTTGTTAAAGATACAATCTACAATGCCGAAACCGATGACAAGATAAAGACCCTGCAGTTTTCTTACGAAATTGATAAAAAAGAGGACCAGATAGAAATCCTCGAACAGACGGCTGAGATCGAAGGACTGAAAATTGAAAGGCAGGGAACAATTATACTTGCCGGAAGTGCAACGGTGGTGTTATTGGTGGTAATGGGTTTGATTTTGTTCAATCGATACAAGTATGTTCAAAGAACTAAAAAGATCATTGAGATTGAAAAAGATAAATCTCAACAATTACTGCTCAATATTCTTCCTGAAGAAACGGCAAGGGAACTTGAAGAAAAAGGATCTGCCACACCAAGACATTATGATAGTGTTTCTGTACTGTTCACCGATTTCAAGAGCTTTACAAAACTCGCTGAATCTATTTCTCCTGCCGAACTTGTTGAAGAGTTAGATACATACTTCAAAGCTTTTGATGATATTATTGATAAGTATGGTCTTGAAAAAATTAAGACCATTGGCGATGCTTATATGTGTGTCGGCGGATTGCCTACAGCTAATGAAACGCATCCTGTAAATTCGATACAGGCGGGTCTGTCCATCCAGGCTTATATGATTGAGTCAAACCGGAAGAGGCAGGAAAAAGGTCTCACACCCTGGGACCTGCGCGTTGGTATTCATACGGGCCCGGTTGTGGCAGGGGTGGTTGGTAAGAAAAAGTATGCCTATGACATTTGGGGAGATACCGTGAATGTTGCCAGCCGGATGGAATCACACGGTGAAGCCGGGAAGGTAAATATTTCTGATGTAACCTATTCGCTTGTCAAGGACCAATACAATGTCCTTCACCGGGGCAAAATAGAAGCCAAGAACAAGGGTGAAATTGATATGTATTTCGTGGAAAGCGAAATTCTGGAAACAGCGGATATCCCTTAGAAGAGATAAATAATTATGTTATTTATCTCTATGGTTAGTTCTATAAAGTTAAATTTGGTCTGAATAGAATTGCAGTTTTATGTTGTTGCATTGAATCTTGATCTGCCATAATTAGGGCTCTTTGCGCTTGAATTGAGTCTTGAGGTGTCCAAATTTGGTCTTGAGGCGTCCAAATTGAGTCTGTCGGTGCCGCAATTGAGTCTGTCGGTGCCGCAATTGAGTCTGTCGGTGTTGCAATTGAGTCTGTCGGTGTCGCAATTGAGTCTGTCAGTGCCTGAATTGAGTCTGTCAGCGCTTGAACTGGGTCTGTCAGTTGAGAAACCACCAGTCCTTTAAACCCAGAATTGTCATTAGAAATTTACTGCGACTTCTAATCGACAGTAGAAATTTACCGCGGCTTCCAATTTACCGTCATTCAGGCACGTTCACGCTTTTTGATTCTCACCATAATCTTACTATGCTTCCTATTCAAAAAACTGTGAGAGCACCTGACTAACAAAAACCATCGCTACCAATGACAATTCTGGGTTAAAAAGAAAAGCCTCATCCATTTATGCTTCCAGAGCTGAGCATTCATTTCTGTGAGCCTGGATTTGTCGAGGTCTTCATGGCGCTGATTTAATATAATCTTCACCTTTTCTTAGTATTTCGTCAATTTCCTTAGAGAAAGAACTTGCTTGCTCATGAAGTGTCCTGGTATAGTCTTTCAGCATTCTTTCAGTTGTTGGATTACCTTTTTGTTCCCAGGAATCAAGACTCATGGAGGGCCACAGTTCGCCTGAAAAATCAAAGTCACCAAGCGCCTGCAATGTTTGGTTTGAAGTTAGGTAATTTCCTCCATGCCCCACTGTTTTCATTTCGTTTAAGTCGACTGTATCATCATTTAAAACAAATCCTTTCGCAAATTTTCTCGATTTTTCTATAATATAATCTGACATAACTACTGTTGTTGGTGAAAATGCCATGGAATCAAAGTTTCCTCCCACAAATGGGGCCATTCCCACCTTTCCAATGCACGATGTTAAATGATTCAACCATAAATCACCGCAAGCTAGTAAGTCAGGGCCAAAACCATTGCCGCAACCAGAGGTGCCGCAATGGGGAATCTGATAGTGATTCATAATCTCGGCGCATGCAATGTTTAGAAGATAAGAAGAAGTGGAATAATAACTACCCATCGTCACCATGTTAAAACCTGCCGGAAGACTGCCCAATATCATTGGTGTTCCTTCCTTAACAATTTGGCTGAATACCAATCCGGCTAATAGTTCTGCATTCAACAGGGCAAGCGTTCCCCCCTCGGTGATCGGAGAGGTTCCACCATACATGCTGTAGTTAGAAAAGCATATTGGCAATTGATATTCAATAGTCGCAAGCATCTTATCGGTGGTATCTTCGTTTAGCACCAATGGTGTAATAGGATTGAAGTAGGGAATTACGAATGGTTTTGAGGAAATATCACCGTGAAGAAACTCAAGTAACTTGAAAACATCTTCAATTCTTTTCCCTTCTGAAACCAGAATGACAAGCGGTTTTGAAGTATTTGCATAAAGGTCCAACGTATTAATGAGATCAAGTTGTTCTGTCGGCACATCTGACGGAATTCCAATGGTTGAAATCATATCAAAATTTTCCAACATTTCGCCAAGCCTGACACCGTTCTGCGTGTGTTTCCTGGTAAATTTCTCAATTTGATCTGTTTCGATATCCTGGTAAAATGTGTTCGTTACACCTACCCCGAAACGGGTACCTTTTCCTTTGCCCAATTGAAAAGCCAGCTCACCTTTCTTTTTATAGATGTTTATTTCTGATGGGGCGGTTTGTATAGAATGATCTACCAGATCCCGCTTAATATAAACTAGCTCATCAACGATTTTTGCAGTACCGGTTTTTGCGAATATTTCACGGGCTCTTTTCGATTCAACTTTTATCCCGGTGTTTTCCAGAATGCGAATAGAATAATCGTGAATGCTTTCAATCTGCCCGGTGGAGAGGACCTGAATTTTAGGTGTTGCAATACTATTATTATCCATAATGTTAATGGTTTAGGTGTACTTAACTTACAGCGGACATTATACAGTCCGTTTCATCACAGATATTGCATTCATAGGGATTTTTTATGATCTTCTTTCCAATTCCAATAATCCCACTTACTGATTTTATCGGCTGCATCAGGGCTGCATCATTCAGCGTTATACCACAAAAACTGTCGGGCAATAATGAAAAAAGAAGATGTTGTTCGGCGACTGACCAGCCGCAATAGCCGGGGCTGTACCTGTTACTGATTGAATCTTCCTGGGAATGTGCATATTGCTCAATTTTTTCCTGAATTTTCCCAGCCGTTTTTTCTGCCATGATGGAGGCGACTACATCCCCGATATATCCTTTTAATGCGTCTTCCCTGATTAACTGAATTGCCCGGTTGCTTATTGCTTCACCTATTGTACAAGCAAAAATTGCAATTGATGATGCCTCCTTTATTGACCTGGTGATGATTTTTTTTGTATAGAATTCAGTATTATCAATACACACTGATGTTGATCCGATGGCTACATTATCAGAAATGTGAAATCCTCCTTTTATATCCATTAGAGCAAACAGTTCAATACATACAGCATCGATCTGCTCTTCAATGGTAGGAGGAATTCCTCCTTCAGGATAGCCGATCCATCTGCCAACTTCCTGGCTGGGAATTGAAATGTCAGTCGAATTGAATGTGAATTGAAAAGGGGTCATTTAATTTCGTTGGACAGGGCTATAATTTCTGCAAACTGCGCTATATGTTCAGGGGTTGTTCCACAACACCCACCAATGATATTTACATTATGGTCAATCAGGAGGGGTAGTTTGGCGGCCATTTCTGCCGGACTTTCCTTATAATGATTTTTCCCATCTATGATCACAGGCATTCCTGCATTGGCCTGGATCATGAGTAAGACTGATTGATTTGAATTCCTGATTTCTTTTGCAATATCTACCATTCCATCAAAGCCATTTCCACAGTTGGCCCCAACAATATCCACACCACCGGCAATCAGGGCAGAGACCATATCTGAAGGTGAAACACCCATCATAGTTCTATAATCCCCGTTCACAGTTTTTTCGAAACTAAAAGTACAGATTACCGGTAGTGATGTATTTTCTTTACAGGCTTTTACGGCAATATTAGCTTCATCCAATGCTGACATAGTTTCAACAATTAGCGCGTCGGCGCCCCCTTCTTCAAGCGACACAGCCTGTTCACTGAATGCTTCATAAATCTCCTGCTCGGAAACATCTCCCATCATCAGAATTTTACCTGTCGGGCCAATTGATCCAAAAACATAAACACCATCTCCCGCTGCTTCCCTTGAAATTTTTGCGGCAGCAAGGTTAATTTCTTTTGTTTTACCTCCATGTCCATACATATTCAGTTTCAATCTTGACCCACCAAAGCTGTTTGTTTCAATAATATTGGCTCCTGCATCCACATAACTTTTGGCAATTTGAAAAACCTTGTCAGGATTTGAAATATTCCAAAGTTCAGGGCATTCCGTGCTCTCAAGTCCCATGCTGTAGAGCATGGTGCCCCAGGCGCCATCTGATAAAAGCACAGAACCTTCTTTAATTTTATCTATTATACTCTTCATAGCTGAGGAGTTCACAAACACTGATTCAGGTAATCCAGGGCACTATGTGGCTCAGGGGAATAAAAATTTGCCCCGATGCCGTTACAAAAAGATTGATTTACGGGAGCACCCCCTACCAATACATTAATCTTTGGATATTTATCCTTGATTTCATTAACCGTTTTTTCCATGTTCATCATGGTTGTGGTTAATAGTGCTGATATACCCACAAAACAACCAGGATTTTCTTCAATTGTTTCTAAAAATTTTTGTGATACAACATTTGTTCCCAGATCAATAATATTCCAGCCACCACCTTTCACAATCATGGCCACCAGGCTTTTGCCTATATCATGCATATCACCTGCTGCAGTACCAATTATAAATGTCCCTTTTTGTTTAATTATTCCCTGCTCAAAGAATGGCACCAAATGTGTCATTGCTGTGTTCATCGCTTTTGCTGCCATCAGCACTTCAGGAACAAAAATCTGATTTTCCCTGAACCTGACGCCAACGGTTTGCATTCCTTTTAACAATGCGTTGTTAAGAATATTATCAGCTGTAAAACCAAGGGTAATCGCTTTCTGGACTAGTTCATCGGCTCCTGGCTTACCAATCATGTCTGATGGAAACGTAGCATTTGCATCCACTTTTCCCCGTTCGATACACCGGGTTAATTTTTCAAGAAGATCTTCCATATTCTAAATAGAATATCGTTACTAAGCACTAAAATAGGGCATCAGGTACTAAATTCTCTAAAATTACCTCTTCTACTGAAATAAAGATATGAAAATGCAATTGTAAGAATAACAGTCAGGACAATGACTGTTCTGAGAGTGGCAGATCCGGCTGCAAGGCTGTTATTAAGCGCATCAAATTTAATATCATAAATCCTGCCCAGGATAGGCTGGGTAATCGCACCACCGAGGAATCCGATTCCTCCCATTATGGCAAGCCCCAGCGCTCCGCTTTTGGGAATGTTTTCATTGACAAATCCCAGCATGGTGGGCCAGAAGTATGTTATTCCAACTGCAAATACGGCTGCAGCGCCAAAGCTCCAGTATCCGCTGGCATAACTCAGGAGTAATAGCCCGATACCGGAAAATATTGCTGATCCCAGCAGTACACCGCTGGGAGACAACCTGTGAACAATGGGGCCTGCCACAGAGCGGCCGGCAGCCATTATACCGGATATCCAGACAAGTAGCAGTATAGAATGGATACCTTCGCTTTTCATGACATCTTCAAGCAATGCAGTCATCCATTGGTTTGAGCCCAGTTCTGTTGCTGCTGTCATGAACATGCATGCAGCCATAAACAGGAACAGGGGGGATACAACAGCCTTGAGCATGTCATTATAGGTGTATCCTGCGGATACCCTTTCCGTTGGTGGAAATTTCAGGCGAAGGAACATGAATCCGTAAATCACCGTTGGAATCAGCATTGCTGCCATTTGTAAACGCCATCCATATCCAAGCGCTTCCAGTGCAAATACCATCAGGCCTCCAATAACTATTCCTCCGGGGAACCAGACATGAAACTGGTTTAATTTTTTGGTTTTGTCGTTTACATGCATCGCGGCTATCAAAGGATTTGCAGCCGCTTCCACACTTCCGTTAGCAATTCCTATCAGGAGAGTGGAAATAAATAACGACCAGAACCCGGTGGCGAAGATAGTCAGCAGTATCCCTGCCACATGACCAATGAAGGCAACATAAATGATCCTTTTCATCCCTATTACATCTACCAGTGGACCTCCCATCACCATAGCCAGGGTAAACCCCCAGAAGGCAGTACCTATGATCCAGCCCACCTGCTCGGCAGTGAGGTTGAACTCCTCCCGCCAGGGTTCAATCATACCCGCACGGGTGGCAAATGTTAATGCGGTAACAACCAGTGCAACACAGCTTGCATTAAAAAGAAGTGACTTGTTGATGTTTTCCATTGTATTGGATTAGGTTAGGAATCATTGAGCCTCAAATGCTCAAATCTTTATCTATATTTTACAAATTAGCAAATTATTTGCCTAATTCAATAGAATAGGATAAAATGAGTATATATCTGCGTGACGGTCTTCACGGAACAGATAATAGTCAGCGTTTGGCTACTCATCCTTCAACGACTCCACCGGGTTAGTGTAGGCAGTTGTAAGTGATTGATAACCAATGGTTATTATGGCAATCAGTAGTGCACCTCCGGCTGCTGCAACGAATACCCACAAATCAATGGATGTTTTATAAGCAAAATTGCTAAGCCATTTGTTCACCAGGATGTATGAAACAGGAGCAGCCAGCAGTATGGAAATGAATATTAACCTGGTGAATTCGGATAAGAAGAGGAAAACAAGCTCGAAAGCTTTTGCTCCTAACACCTTCCTGATTCCAAGTTCTTTAACCCGTTGTTCTGCTGAAAAAGCTGCCAACCCGAAAAGCCCCAAACAAGCAATAACTAGCGCCATGATAGTAAACAGGTTTAACACGGTACCCATTCTCCTTTCAGAACGGAATGTATTTTCAAAATTTTCATCCATGAAACTATATTCAAATGGGAATGAAGGGTCAAGTGCAGCCAGATCTTCCTCTACATCTTTAATAACCATTTGCAGGTCTTCCGGATTTTTCACAGCTTCGGGATTAAGTCGCAAGGAGTAGAATGACAAACCATATCCATAATCCCAGGTCTTATCATTTTGATGGTGCAAAATAATTAAAGGTCCGATTTTTTGCCGGACACTTTTAAAATTAAAATCCTTAACCACGCCAAGTACTTCAAGTTCGTCCTCGTTACCCGAGGCAAACAGCACGATTTTCTCAATCGGCGAATCAACATCATACGTTTCCCGTGTTCCCCAGCCAAGTACCCGAACTGCTTCTTCGTTCAGAATAACACGATATTTGTCGTTACTATTCGTTTCATCGAAATTTCTACCGGCTATAAACTCCACACCGAGTAAATTCAGGTAATCCGCTTCAGTCCTGAAATTATTTAGCTGCACCACCGGTTTGTCGGGGCCATAGGCTTTGTAGCGATCACCGGACCATATTTTGGGAGGAACACCAAAAGATTTGCCAACATGTGTGAATGCAGTTTTGGATGACAGTTTTGTTTTCAAAACCTCTGTATCAAAACCCAATTGTTCAATGTTATGAATTTGAAGAATGTTGTCCTTCGCATAGCCAAGATCCAATGCACTGGTATAGGTTAATTGTTTTTGGACAAAAAAGGTGCAAATAATTAATGCAATGGAGATTGTAAATTGCATTACAACAAGTCCGTTCCTAACCCCTTTCCCTTTGAAGCCTTTACTCAATTTTCCTTTTAGTGTTTCGATGGGTTGAAAAGACGATAGATAGAAGGCGGGATAACTTCCTGCCATTATCCCGAGCAATAAGATAAAGATTAATAGTAAGCCAATAAATTGTGGGTTGGTTAGATTGGTGACCAAATCAAGTTGCTTTTCAGCAATTACATTGAATACATCCAGGAAGAAATAGACCAGGATTAATGCACAAAGGGTGCTGGTGAATACAAATAAGACCGACTCAAATACAAATTGTTTGATGATGGTTTTTCTTTCGGAACCCAAAACTTTCCGAATGCCTACCTCTTTCGCCCTGTTCGATGACCGGGCCGTGGACAGGTTCATGAAATTGATGCTCGATAACAACAGCACTAAAAGACCTATGGCACTGAAAATGTTTACAAATTGAGGATTTCCCGTAGGCCCGAATATATGTGAATTGGGCTCACTTGATAAGTAAATATCCTGCAGGGGTTGCAGAGTTAGTTTCCAGGGTTTTCCTTTCGTAAATTCTTCATATGATTGATTAAAAATCCTTTCTGTTGTTGGTGGTGCCCACTTCGGAGGTAACAGCTGGATTTTAGCTGTCAATGCCTGTATGTCAATACCATCCTTTACCAGTCCGTACGTTGAAAATGCTGTCCAAATCCATTTCCATCCATCTCTTTGCATATTTTCCTGGTAACTTGTAAGTGATACCAGTATATCAAACTGCAGATGCGATTTGGTTGGGACATCGGCAAGCACACCACGAATGGTATAGGGCTTCCAGGTTCCATCGTAATGTTTGACTTCCAGTGTTTTACCGATAGGGTCTTTGTATCCAAAATAACGCTTAGCGGTTTCCTGAGTTAGAATCATACTCATCGGATCCTTTAAGCTTGTTTTGGGATCTCCCTGTATAAATTCAAAAGAAAATACATCAAAGAAATTTTCTTCGGCAGCGAAATAATTCTCTTCCTTGAAAGAAAGTAAATTATCGTTGTTATTATAATTTACTATTTGGTTACCCATATCGAGTATTCTGGTAACCTCCTCAAACTCCGGGATATCCTCTCGCAGTGCGTCTGCTACGTTGGGCCCGGTAGAAGAAACTTGTATATCCCAGTCTCCCCAAATATATGGTTGATTGACCCTGTAAATTCGATTACCCTGGATGTGAAAAGTATCATAGGTCATCTCGTCATGGACGTATAATCCTATCACAATACAAATGCTAATGCCGATGGTAAGTCCCAGAGTATTTAGAAATGTAAATTGTGGTTGCCGGATGGCATTACGCCAGGCCATTTTGAACATGTGCCGGATCATAATGGAATTACTATATCGGGTTTTGAATAGGGGAGAAGAGAATCCGATCACTAAGTGTAACACATCAATCCAGTACATTGCCCGGGCATTAAACCTGCCTTTTAACAATAGCCTGTCTTCATACATTTCCTGAAGATCGCCAAAGAATTCTTCCAGATAATTATTGTCAATGAATTTTGTGGCTATCCATTTGGCCAGCGATGGCGTTTTACTTTTATTTGAATGCATGTTGGCAGGCCTAGTTGAGTTGGGGAATAAGCTGCCACATTTTCTGGCGGGTGCTTTGCGAGACACGCAACTGATGCAATCCGGATTCTGTTATTTTAAACAGTCGCTTCCTGCGGTCACCACGTTTTTCGGTATTACCACCCATTTTTGATTCGAGCAGCCCCTTGTCCTGCAGTCGGTAAAGCGTAATATGTGCTGCTCCCAATAAAATGGTTCTGCCCGTATGTTTTTCCACTTCACGTTTTACGGAAACACCGTACGCTCCGTCCTCCAGAATGCAGACGGCGAGTAGCACAAGTTCTTCAAATTCTCCTAATCCCTTATTTTTCATTTTGCATTAGTTATACAATGTATAATATACAAAATTATAACAAATAGTTTAAATAGCAAAATAGAATCAAATGTTTGATATTATTTATCAATAATTTTATAAAATTAAAATATTGGACTACAGAATTTCTTATTACGATTTTAATTATTTACAACTTTAGAGTTGCTTGTAGTGATTTGTAAATACCATTTACAACGCCCCATCCATTACCTGCTTATGAGCATAATCGACTGCCCGTGCCGTCAGCGCCATATAGGTAATGCTTGGATTTTGGGTGCCTGAACTTGTCATGCACGAACCATCGGTAACGAAAACGTTGGGTACGCCATGCACCTGGTTCCACTTGTTGAGTACACTTGATCCCGGATCATGGCCCATTCGTGCGGTACCCATTTCATGAATACATGCTCCTGGAGCGGTCGCATTATTATAGAATGAAATATCCTCGCATCCCGCAGCTTCCAGCATTTCTACGGCACATTTCACGCCGTCTTCCCGCAGCTTCATTTCATTCTCCCGTAATTTGGCGTCAAAAGTAATGATGGGCATTCCGTGCTTGTCCTTTTTGTCAAAATTGAGGTACATCTTGTTTTCATGATAAGGCAACATTTCACCAAAACAAGTCATATTCACATAGTATTCACCGGGAGTAAAAATTGATTTTTTTAAATCTTCTCCAATACCTCCTTCGGGTGTATTTCGACCTCTGGATGCTCCTCCCTGGTATCCAAAACCCCGGAGGTAGTCATTTCGCTTTGTACTTTCGTCAATGTTTCTAAATCTTGGGATATAAAACCCCACTGGTTTCCGTCCTTTATAATAAGTATCTTCAAATCCGGGTAACCTGCCGGAGGCCCCCATACCGTAATGATGATCCATAAGATTATGACCCAATTCACCACTGGTATTTCCCAATCCATCAGGAAATGTTTCTGATTTACTGTTGAGAAGGATGGCAGTGGAGCCCACTGTACTTGCATTGCAGAAAATAATACGGGCGAAAAATTCAAATTCGTCCCCTGTATTGGCGTCCTTAACACTTACACTGCTGGCTTTTTCCAGTTTACTGTCATATACTATTTCGTTTACAACGCTATCCGGTCGTATGGTAAGCAGCCCAGTTTCTTCAGCTACCAGAAGCGTTGAGGAAAGGCTGCTGAAATAAGCCCCGAACGGGCATCCACGCCAGCACCGGTTTCTACTTTGGCATTTTCCCCGCTGGCCTTTATGGTTTTCGGGATCATATTTGGTAAGATTGGCCACCCGGCCCGGTGTAATTACACGCTGAGGATAAACTTTTGCTACGGAATCCCGAAGATGCTGCTCCGCACAATTAAGTGGATATGGCGGCAGGAATTTACCATCAGGTACCTGTTTTAGTCCTTCTTTCTGGCCACTAACGCCGACGAATTTTTCCACATAATCATACCACGGTTCAATATCCTTGTATCGTATTGGCCAGTCGATGGCGATACCATCTTTAAGATTCGCTTCGAAATCGATATCGCTCCACCGGTAGCAATGCCTTCCCCACATGATGGATCTGCCTCCTACATGATGGCCACGTATCCAGTCAAACCGCTTATCTTCTTCATATGGATATTCATCATCCTTGTTGATCCAGTGCTTGTTGTCTTCGTGTACCCACCAGTTTAGCCGGTCTTGCTTAAAATAGTGCTGCGCCCGTTCCTCTGCGGTTACATTGTTTTGATTGGGTAAATCCCATGGATCAAGATTAGCAGTAGGATATTCGCCATGTTTGACCATCCTGCCCCTTTCCAGCACAAGTGTTTTATATCCTTTCAGACATAATTCCATGGCAGAATAACCACCACTGATTCCCGAACCTATGACAATGGCATCGTAAGTTGCCTCGATTTTTTTATTTTTATTTAAATTCATAAGGCCCAGGCTTTTCCACCCACATCCGACAGGGGAATACACGATTCATAATCCCCGGGTATAGGTAAATAGTTTAGATAATTTTTAGCTACCTCTTCAGTAGAAAGATAATATGCAATCGTCTGTTGTTTAAGGTGCAGGTATGTATTACGGATATTTTCCTGAACCTTTTCCTGCTCCATATTTTGTAACAGATTTAATTTTTGGTCTGCTTCAAGGTTTTGAAATTCTTTGCCACCCGTTTGTTTTTTCAGGTGATCAATAAGTGATGTAAAACCTTTTTTATAGGCTTCCCGATCCTCTTTATTATATACCGTACCCACCATAGAGTCGATCATTTTATGTACTCCCACTTCGGAAGCCGAGGGGCTATCCGTTTTAGGAAGTATAGTGTCAATGAGATCTTTCACCATTGCAAATTCTTTATTGTTAAAAAACTGTAGCTGATGATCTGCAGAATTATCAACGCCATCTGAACTACAGCCCGAAAGGATCGTACCCAATAAAGGAGCGCCTACGGCAGCACCCGTAGCGAGCGCCGTATATCTTAATATTTCTCTTCTTTTCATACTATTATTAAATACGGAGACAAGGTAATAAATTCTTTTATAGAAGACAATGGGGGGTGTTATCTAACTACCTGACTTTTGAGAATGATTTCTGATTCAAAAAAGTTATTATTGAAGCAGAAAATGATTCATCAGTTTAAAACCATCGCCCAATGAAAACAAAATACTACGCAGCGTTCAAAGGCCTCATCATCTCATGCTTGGCCATGTGTCCATTCTCCTGTGCAAATAGTCAGGCAACCGGCAGCTATGAAGTCCTGGAAATCTTATTTAAAGATTGGCGTGCGTTTGAAAAGCCTCCCACGCTGGAGGGCGCCCCTGATTACACCGCTGCCACCTTCGTCAAACGCTATAAAAGTTTCAGGGAGTATCAAGTACGCCTGAAAGCGTTTGATATAAGCCAGTGGCCACGAGAACACCAGGTTGATTGGTATATTCTGCTTGCTGAAATGAACGGCTTTGATTTTAACCACCGTATACTAAAACCATGGGTGCGCGATCCGGCATTTTATAAATCGGTATGGATGTATAAAAGCGATGTACCAGCCCATGAGGGCCCTACCCACCATATGGTAACCGAGGTATGGACCTATGAATTCCCGCTGACAGCAGAAGAAGAGTCCCGGTTAGTGGGTGACCTCAACATTATTGCCCCGCTTATGAAGCAGGCAGAAACCAACCTAACAGCCAATGCCAAAGAACTTTGGATAGCCGGCATTCGTGATATAAAACAGCAGAAAATTGATCTTGAATATCTTCTGGAAATGGCTGCTGATGAGGCAGGTGATGCCTTAAAAAAAGCTATTGCAGAGGCCGCTGCTGCTACTGATGAATTTGTAGCCTGGCTGGAAGACGAGGCCACTACAAAGACCGGCCCTTCAGGGATAGGCAAGGAGAATTACACCTGGTACCAGCAAAATGTGCACCTGGTGCCCCTCACCTGGGAGGATGAGGTTATGATTCTAAAACGGGAGCTGGCAAGGGCATGGTCGTCCTTAAAACTAGAAGAACAGCGTAACAAGGATTTACCCCCGCTCACAGCCGCCGCATCTGTAGAAGAATATGATGCGCTGGCAGAAGAATCAGTGCAGAAGTTTATGGCTTTCTTAAAGGGGAAGGAGATAGTAACCGTAGCTGATTACTTTGAGCCCGTCCTGCGCGATCATATGATGTCTTTTATTCCTGAGGAAAAGCGTAACTTCTTTAGTATAGGCGCTCACTACAGTCCCATGCCCCTGTATTCACACTTCTACCATTGGTTTGAGCTGGCACGGATGGAGTATGATCCCAATCCAAGCATCATACGCCGGAAGGCACTTCTCTATAATATCTTCGACAGCCGTAATGAAGGTACCGCTACCGCGGTGGAAGAGATGTTTATGCATGCAGGTTTGTATGATGATAATCCACGTGTAAGGGAGATTGTGTGGATAATGATTGCCCAGCGTGCAGCCAGGGGTCTCGGCTCCCTTTATGCCCATGCCAATGAAATGACCATGGAAGAAGCGGGTACGGTTCATAGTGAGTACACCCCACGAGGCTGGATGAAAACAGAACGCGATCTCCTCATTTTTGAGCAGCACCTTTATGCTCGCCAACCCGGTTATGGCACCAGCTATATTGTGGGCAAATATTTACTCGAAGATACCATGGCTGAGTACGCCAGGATAAAAGAAGCACAAGGAGAAGAATTTAAGGTCAAATCTTTTTTTGATGAGCTTAACGCTATTGGTAATATTCCTATTTCCCTTGGTCGATACCAGATGACAGGGGTAGATGACCAACTCATCAGGATGTTCGAGGATTCAAAGTAAGAGCTATTTGCTAATAAATATCGTTCACCTCAAAGCAGATTAATATTAATACCAGCGCCGATACAACGCATAAAAAGCTCCAAATGACCAACTAGGAATAATATTTTGAACAACTAGTCGCAAATTACATAGGCCATCCTTGTTTATACAATGCAGAATAATTCGACAATTAAATGTATTTGATAGTTGGGTGCGGCTGGGGGTCCACGCCTGGCGTGGCCATTCTGAGGGTATAGGCTTGGCCGGCCTCCAAAATGTCCAATTTTTATAAAATATTAGAGATTGATATATGAATATTGGACATTTTGCGCAGGGTAGGCATGTGCGTTTAGCGGGGAAGTATGGCTTCAGGCGTGGCACCTTTTTCTTTTGTTTCGTTTTCTTTTGGGTGAGCAAAAGAAAATGAAAAAGTAACTTTAAAACCTTAAGATCATGTTAAAAGAGTAAAAACAAAGGTGTTTTCAAATTAATACAACGAAATCAACATAACCAAATTATTCACTCAACACTGATTTTACTACACATTCCCTTCCTAGTGCTCTCCTGCATAGTCCAGGGCCGGCTTGCGATCACCTATTATCGGTTTATATACAAAGTTATCGCCTCGTCTTTTATCCAGTTCGGCTTTCGCTTTATCAACAGTAGACGGATTTTTGAAAATGTCAATTACCGTCATGGCCATTGTTTTGGAAGCTACTGTCATTCCCTTTATACCCATACTGGTTCCACCTGCTGCTACTGCCTGCCAGCTATGTCCTGGTGTACCAGGAGGCCAGGTGGCTGTTGACATACTAATCATTGGCACAATCCAGCTGACATCCCCGGCATCAGTGGAGTAATTGCCTGCAATTTCGGAGATTACAAATGGTTGTATCTCACTTGCCATTTCAGGAGTCAGTCCGTCTGATTTATATGTTGCCATAAGCTTTTCAGCAAATGCATACTCTTCCGGCGAATATTTAACCCCGCCTACCATTGTCAGATTGTCATGCATAATTTTTGCCAACACCGCATTGGGCAGGATGTTGAAAGAGCCGCCTGTCATTTCATATTCCATCGTAGTTCCTGTACCCTTGGCAGCTCCTTCTGCAGCCTCAATAGACCTTGCCAGAATATCCTTGACAATGCGCATATCAGGATGCCTTATAAAATAATAAACCTCAGCGAAGGCCGGCACCACATTAGGCGCCTCTCCTCCGTGAGTGATTACATAGTGGATCCTGCTTTCTGACGGAACGTGCTCACGCATTAAATTCATCATATAATTCATTGATTCCACACCATCCAGGGCGCTTCTCCCTCGTTCGGGGGCTCCTGCGGCATGGGCAGAAATGCCTTTGAAGCGATATTTTACCGACGCTATTGCCAGGTTGGATGCTACCCTTACCGAATTTTGATTGCCTGCGTGCCAGTACATAGCAACATCAACATCATCAAAAAACCCATCCCTGGCCATATAGACTTTTCCTGACCCACCTTCTTCAGCGGGTGTTCCATATACTCTTATGGTTCCTTGAGTACCCGTTTTTGCAAGCCAGTCCTTTACTTCAATAGCCGCTGCTACCCCTCCGGTACCAAAAAGATGATGTCCACAAGCATGGCCTGATTTCGTGCCGTCCTCGCGTTCCTTACGATAAGGCACTGCTTCCTGTGAAACACCGGGAAGCGCATCATATTCTGCAAGAATGGCGACAACCGGTTTACCCGAACCATAGGAAGCAATAAATCCGGTAGGCAGCGATGCCACGCCCTCTTCAACCTCAAATCCTTCTTTAATCAGGATATCCTGAAGCAGGACACAGCTTTTGAATTCCTGATAACCGATCTCGGCATGTTGCCATATTTGCATGGCTGTTTCGGCATACGTAGCTTCCTTTTGGTCGAGTGCGTCAATGATTTTTTGTTTTTCTTTTGAGACTTTTTGGCCAAACGTGTGAGTTGCCAAAAGAATAAGGGCGAAGAGGAGGGGTATCTTGATTTTCATCGGATTAAAATTTTTTGAATGTAGTTTAATTTAACCGCACATTTAATTGCAATTTGAATATAGGCAATTTACATAAAACAAATCAATCAGAATATTATGTTTCCCCAGCATTACACGAAAAGAATTATGCAGAGGACTGTATTGATCATTGCCATGTAAAATAATATTCTGTAGCTTTATTCAATCATTTATCCCTAATTAAAAGAACCATGAAAAAACTAATTTTCCTGATTTCAGTAACTATTTTAACAATTAACTATGCCAATGCACAGGACATCCTTGGCGATTGGCATGGGCTGCGGCAGTATCCGAACCGGCCATTAAGAATGGTTTTACATATAGAAAAAGATGGAGATGGCTTAAAAGCCAACTACGACAGTCCCGAAAATGATATTTATGGTATTGAACTGGATTCATTTACTTATGTCGGTAACAGCATATATCTACAATATAAAGGTGCAAATGTTTCCTTTCGAGGCATTGTTGACTTAAAATCCCAAACGATCACAGGCATCTACTATTACAGCCAGGGGGAATTGTTTCTTACGTTAGACAGAAATCCTCTTCCGCCCCAGAAAAATGGTTTTGCCTATCTGAAGGAAGCTTATGATAAAAAGGAAGTTTACATCACCATGCGCGATGGCGTAAAACTGTTCACTTCCATCTACACTCCGAAGGATAAGTCACAGAAATCACCGATATTACTTTGGCGTACACCCTACAATAGCGAATCCAGTGAGGAAGGTTATTCAGGACGTTTGTTCTCTATGACGCATTTCCTGGATGAAGGATACATTATTGTGTACCAGGATAATCGGGGACGGTTTATGAGTGAAGGAGAATTTGTAGATGTCCGCCCCTTCATACCTGGTAAAAAGGGCAAGGAAATTGATGAAAACAGCGATACGTTTGATACGATCGACTGGTTAATCAATAATGTCGCAAACAACAACGGGAATGTGGGAATATTGGGTATTTCTTACCCGGGATTTTATTCGACCATGGCCTTGCCAGAAGCACATCCCGCACTGAAAGCGGCTTCCCCTCAGGCGCCGGTGGGTAATTGGTTCCTTGGTGATGACTGGCACCACAACGGGGCTTTTCTACTAATGGACGCCTTTTCCTTCTATTCCACGATCGGCAGACCCCGTCCGGAACCTACCAGGGAATGGCCATCGCCATTTGAATTTAACAATGATGATAACTATGATTTCTTCATGGATCTGGGGCCTGTTAAAAATGCCCGGGAGAAATATTTTGGAGATACGATCCAGTTCTGGTCAGACCTCATGACCCACCCGAATTACGATGATTTCTGGCAGGTCCGTGATCCAATGCCCCATTTGACTAATATCAAACCGGCAGTTTTGGTGGTGGGCGGTTGGTTCGATGCCGAAGATTTGTTTGGACCATTACAAACTTACCAGGCTATTGAAAGCCAGAATCCCAATAACCAAAACCGATTGATCATGGGGCCCTGGTCGCATGGGCAGTGGGCAGGGGGTGATGCCTCCAACCTGGGTAATATTCACTTCGGCAGTAATACATCCGATTACTTTAAGGAAGTTGAACTGAATTTCTTCAACTATTATTTGAAGGGTAAGGGCTCCATGGATCTTGCGGAAGCTACCATCTTTATTACCGGTAGCAATGAATGGAAGGCCTTTGACCAGTGGCCCCCGAAGAATACGCAGGATCGACAGCTTTACCTGCAGGCCAATGGTCAGCTTTCATTTACGAAGCCGGTAATTAATGAGAGTTATGATGAATATATTGCTGATCCTGCCAAACCCGTTCCTTATACGAAAGATGTCCATTTGGATAGAACCACTGAATATCTCACAGATGATCAACGATTTGCCAGCCGCCGACAGGATGTGATGGTTTACCAGACAAGGGAATTGACAGATGATGTAACCATCACCGGTCCGATCGAGGTAAACTTTTACGTGAGTACTACCGGCACAGATGCGGACTATGTCGTAAAACTGATCGATGTATTCCCTGATCAGATGCAGGATTATCCGGAAAATGATAAGGATGTGCCCATGGGTGGTTATCAAATGCTTGTCAGAGGGGAGGTTCTGAGAGGTAGATTCAGAAATAGTTTTGAAAATCCTGAGCCATTTATTCCTGGGCAGGTTACGGAGGTATCATTTGAAATTCCTGACACTGCACATAAATTCCTGAAGGGACACAAGATTATGATACAGGTGCAAAACTCATGGTTTCCACTGGTAGACAGGAATCCTCAGCAATTTGTGAATATTTATGAGGCCGATGAAAAGGATTTCATTAAGGCTACGCATCGCATTTACCACGATGTTGAAAGACCATCACATATTACGGTGAAACTGCTGGACGAGAAATAGTTAAAATGATGGGCAAGGATAAAACCGTCAGTTTCATTGCTATGAAACAAGGTACGATTGAGGAATTTAAAATCATTGCTGCCAATGATGAAGCAACCGTAAAAGAGTTGCCTGACCGGATCATAACACACCTTGCAGAAATGGCAAAAGACGACGGCGCTTATAAAATCAACAGGTTGGATCATGTGTTGCAATGCGCAACCCGGGCTACCCGGGCAAATGCCGACGATGATTGGACCATCGCGGCTTTGCTACATGATCTTGGGGATATATTGGCACCCTATACGCACGGTCAGGTGGCAGGGGAGATTATCCGGCCATTTGTAAGGGAAGAAGTTGCCTGGGTGGTGACCCATCATGCTATTTTTCAAATGGCTTATAATGTTAGTTTGTCAAATGAACTTCGTAATTCGAGGGATCATTTTAAGGATCATCCCTATTATCAATCGGCCGTAGATTTTTGCGAAAACTGGGATCAATGCTCTTTTGATCCCGAATATGATACAATGAGCCTGGATGAATTTGTGCCGGTGATCAGGCGGGTGTTTGGAAGGGAGCCCTTTTGCGTTGAAAAAGACAGTCTATAATAATTACCGTCATTACCTGACTTGATCAGGTAATCCCAAACTAAGGAGTTTCTACTATTCATAACTTTGGGAGTCCTGAATTTTAGATTTTTGATTCATGCCTGGCATTCGGTCTCCATGTGGGGAAGAGGGGAAGTGGGGAAGATTAAATTTGCAATATCTTCATCATATCCCTAACTTATTTGAAAAACCAAATTCAGATATGGAAGAATTAAAAGTAATTGCCCGATTTAAGATCCACGATGGTAAACTTGAGGAGTTTAAAAATTGGGCCAGTACTTGTAAGGAAGCCGTCCAGCAGAAAGATCCTGGAACCCTTGAATATGACTGGTATTTTAATAATAGCCAAACGGAATGCGTTGTGAGGGAAACCTACTCCGACTCCAATGCCGTGATGGCCCACATGGGTAATTTGGGTGAATTATTAGCACAAGGGACTGAATTGGCAGATTTGTCCCTGGAGATATACGGTGATCCATCGGAGGAACTCTCCAATGCCGCGGCAGGCTTGAATCCTGCAGTATATTCCTACTTTCAAGGATTATAAAAGCTTCCCGGCTCCCTGTTTTTTTGAATGGCAAGTTCCCCTTTAAAAGCAGAAAAAGTTAGCTGTATATGCCACGTGTGGGAAATAATATTTCCGGTTCCCATCTGAAAGCCAAAATCTCACAAATCATCATTCTTATTTCTTAAATCCTTCCGGCCGTATAGACCGGATGGGTGCCTTTGGTTCGGGTTTCATGATAAACTCGTTATCTCTCAACAAGCGCATGGCTTCCTCTACTGCCTTTTCCAGTTGCGGATCATGTCCCTGCATCACCAGTTTGGGATTCTGTATTACCTCAATGTCGGGAAAAATACCTTCACCTTCAACTGCCCAGTTGCCATCCACATCAAAGAAACCACCTCGCGGGGCTACCATACGGCCACCATCAATGAAAAGGGGCGTATCCCAGGTACCTACCAGGCCTCCCCATGTGCGTGTACCTACCAATGGGCCTATGTTCGCTGCCTTGAACATATAGGGCAGCAAATCGCCACCCGATCCGGCACGCTCGTTGATGATCATTACTTTCGGTCCCCATATCCCGGATATTGGTGTTGTCCACGGCCGGTGGTCACCCGCCCGGCTGTTGAAATAACCAAACAATTTCCGGTTCATCACGTCGATCATATAATCAGCAGCAGAGCCTCCACCATTGTTACGTTCATCAATGATGACGCCTTTTTTGTCCTGCTGGGCAAAATAATAACGGTTGAAGTTGGTAAACCCACCGCCGCCGGTGTTGGGCAGGTACACATACGCGAGTTTTCCTCCCGATAGCTCTGTTACTTTCCTTCGATTGCCCTCAATCCAATCGATGGTTCGTAGATTCCTGTCGTTGCCTTGTGGTTCTACCACAATTTCCCTGACCGGGCCGGTAGGTGAGGAGCTTACACCCAGTCGTACCTGGCGTCCTGCTGTTTCTTCAAACAGGCTGTAAGGATTCATCGATCCGTCCAGCATTTTATTATTCACAGAAAGAATGTAATCCCCTTCTTTCACATCAATTCCATTCACACTCAAAGGGGCCTTTGTTGCAGGGTTCCACGATTCCCCATTATAAATCTTTTGGATCCGGATTTTACCATTATCCACAACCAGGTCAGCCCCCAGCAAGCCAATCCCAACCGTCTTTATATCGGGCATGTCACCCCCACGTACAAAGGAGTGTCCGATGGCTACTTCTCCGCTCATAATGTCCACCACATAGTTGAGATCGGTGCGGTGTCGTACATGGTCAATCCATGGCGAATACCAGGCCCACACATCGTCCCAGGGGGCTCCGTGCACATTGTCCACATAAAGGAAATCGCGCATGTAACGCCAGCCTTCGCGGAAGATCTGTTTGTATTCGGCTTGTGGCTCAATTTTAAGCTTTAATCCCAGTTCCAATTTGTTTTCACCCATTTTCGGTGGGGACTTGGTCTCGACAATTTCCCAGGTGCTGCCTTTTCGGAACAGCACATGACTCCTGTCAGCAGAAACACTGAAAGTATTTATTCCTTTTACAAACTCTTCTGCCTCCAGTTTTTTAGTATCAAACTTATGAATTATGACCCCTGTAACATCGGGTTTTACTTCTGCATAGAACACCGATTCCTCCGGCCCCGGGTACAGCGCAACGTAGTTGCCCGTCTTCGATTGCAGGGCCACCGTTCGACGTGCAATATTCGTAGCATCAATCGTAACTTTTACCTCTTCTTTCTCCTCCGGATCCTCTTCCTTGTCTTTTTTTGATTTTTTGGCAGGTTCTTCAGGCTTAGGGTCCTCCACTTTTTTTTCTTCATCGCTTGCCGGCAGCCAGGGCGATTTTGTGTCGCTGGCAAGGAGAATGGCATACAATGCCCGGGTGGTGGTGGGATCATAGGAACTCATGTCGAGCCATCCGGAAGCGAGGCCGTAATCTGTGCTGGCGAGGAAATACAAATACTTTCCGTTCGCATCCCACTGTGGGCTGATGGCATCGGCCATGCCATCGGTAAGTTGCAGTTTTTGGGTCGTTGAGATATTGTAAACAAAAATGGCCTTGAAATGACTATCCAGCTGCCGGGCATAGGCTATCCATTTTGAATCGGGAGACCACACCGGGTTCAGGGAACGGTTGGGATGTGCGTACCGGTCGGTATCCACCTTTTTGGCGGTACCGGAGCTGAGGTCGATGTACCAGATGTTATAATCGGTATCGGTATAAGATATGTATTTACCATCATTGGACCATTCGGGTGTGAAATAAAACGTGTGGTTCGGGAGTGGGTAAATCTTTGGATTCTGACCGTTTTGATCTGCTGTTACCAACTGGTATTCGCCACTTTCATCTGAAAACCAGGCCACGCGATCACCTTTGGGCGACCACACCGGCGTACGATCAGCTACCCCGGAAGAATTGGTCAGGTTGCGCCACGATCCTTTTTCCTTAGGAACGCTGAAGATCTCTCCGCGGTATTCAAACAGCGCCCGTTGCCCGGTATTGGTAAGCCGCGCATTTACAAGCCGGTTGGCCGGGGCATCTTCCCACCGGTCCATCCCGTAATTCAGGTCACCGGCCACATTCACCTCCAGTTGTTTACTTAACCCATCCGGGTTCAGCAAATGAAGATAGCCGCCGTATTCGTACACGATAGCATCGGTGGTGGCATCAAGGCTTTTCACATCAAATTGTTTGTGGGTTGTGATTTGCTTTGATTCTTTTGTAACCGGGTTAAATGACCAGATATTGCTTGCATAATCCTGTTCGGAAAGAAAATAAACGATACCGTTGTACCATACGGGATCCAGATGTCTTTCTTTGGTCGGTTGGGGAGTACGGATAAGATCTTGTGTTTCCAGGTTTACGATCCAGATGGGCATGGCCTGGCCGCCGCGGTAGTTGCGCCATTCCGGGTCCCAAACGGTGATAGGTAAATAGGCGAGGTACTTCCCGTCTGAACTCATTTCCCCAAAAGCAGCCCGGGGTACCGGTAATGCTTCGGGCAATCCTCCTTTCATGCCTACAGTATAGAGTTTGTTAGTTTGTGTTGGATGGGTTTCGCGTCCGGATTGGAAAATTACTTTTCCGTCGGGGGTCCATCCCTGGACAAAATCACCGTAAGGGTGCCAGGTAAGGCGTTGGGGGGTTCCCCCGGAAGCGGGCATCACATACACATCCGTATTACCTCCGTATTGAGCAGAGAAGGCAATGGATTGCCCATCGGGAGAATAGTGCGGTAACGATTCTGCCCCTTCATTCGAGGTAAGACGGATAGCATTACCGCCTGATCGGGATACCTGCCACAAGTCATTGGCGTAAACAAATACAATGTGATCAGCGGAGATAGTGGGTTGCCTTAATAACTGTGTGCCTTGTGAATACAAAAAGTGGAAGGTACAGGTGAAGAGAATGGCAAATATTAATTTTTTCATGGAGGTGATGTTTTAATGTTCGTATTATGGTGGTTTAAGTTAAGGGATGAAGTTTTTAAATGCAATATGATTTTGATAGGAAAACAAAACTCATTACCAGCGGAGAAAAAATAACAAAGATCTGCATGGTTTGTAGCTTATTGAGATAAAAACGGTATAATCCTCATCGAGGAAGGAGTATTTATAGGATACTTTCGGTTTCGATTTTTTAAATGTAACCAGAATGTTAACCGGGAATCATTAATCTAAGGTATAAGATATGGCTACACCCCTAGATTTCAAATCCGGCTGCTACCGGTACTAAATTTGTTGATTTTGGAGGCTCAATAGGTCCGCTCTCTTTTAGAGCTTTCCTGAACGCACCGAATTCCTCAACATCGTTCAATTTATTCATCGTCTCCTCATCTTTACAGATGTTAATGTGAACAAACGTCTGGCCATCGTCCAGGATATAGGATGAGTATAACATCCCTTCAATCGGGTTGGATTTTAGCCTATCCATCACCTTTCTGATGTTGGCTTTGTTTTGATCTGCATATTCGGGTTTTACTACGTATTGAACTTTAACAGCTTTCATATTATTAAATATTTATTTATTGATCAATGATTTATGATGAGTAAGATTCTTTTGAATGATGTATCATTAGAGGTCAAATTACCTGTTTTGTCCTATTCTGCAAATGCTTTTTTTAACGAATGTATCCAATAGAAAACTTATAATCAATTAGAATTTCGGTATAACACCAGTTGAAAACAGCACCAGGTAGGAACGTTACCAACGAATTGTATCTTTGTAAATGTTTAATTATGAAACAAATGAACAATAATCAGGCAGATCAAATTGTCAGGAATCAATTGATATCTTTTTTAAAAGATCGCAATGCGCATGTAAATTCAGAAGATGTATTACTGGATTTTCCAATGGAACATATTAATTCGAGAATAGATGGTATTGAATATACTCCCTGGCAATTACTGGAACATATGCGCCTGACGCAGCGGGATATCATTGATTTTATTGAAGATACTAACTATCAAACCCCTGACTTTCCAGCCGGATACTGGCCGGAGAAGCAGCTATCGGATCCCGAATTGTGGAATACAAGTATTCAACTATTTTTTGATGACCTGGATCACCTGGAAGGAATAGTTAAGGATCCCAATGTTGATCTCTATCAATCTATGCCGGCAGGAGATAAGTATTCAGTTTTCAGAGAGATATTGATCGTGATGGATCATAATGCACATCATCTGGGCCAATTAATCCTGTTTAGAAAACATTTTGGTGCTTGGGGAAAGAGTAATAGCCTTCCCGCTATTTGAAACATTGATTATACTTGTGCACAATGCTCGTTACCTGTCCAACCATTTTTTGAATTCTCTCACCCTGTGGCGGCTCACCAAAATGTCCGGTTCGTCCATGTGAGGAATGATTACTTTCAACCTGCTGTTTGAATAGGCGATGATATCGGAAATTGACTGAAAAGCGACCATGTATTTTCTGTTGATCCTGAAAAACCGAATGGGATCAATCATTTCTTCAACTTGCTCGAGTGCATAATCAACAAGATAGGTCCGGCCTTCGCATGTCTTGAAAAAAGTACCCTTATCACGGCTGAAAAAATAATCAATTTCTTCTACCGGGATTGAAACAATATGTGCACCAATTTTGACCATAAAACGCGACTTATAGCCACTTTCCAACATCTTTTTTGCCTCCGACATTCTTTGAGCGGATTCAGTCATATCAAACGCTGATTTCATAGAGTGAAATTTATCCAGGGCAGTTTTCATCTCTTCCTTACTAACCGGTTTGAGCAAATAATCAATGCTATTCACTTTGAAGGCTTCCTGGGCATATTCATTAAAGGCTGTGGTCACGATGATCGGGCATTTGACTTCTACGATATCGAATACCTCGAAACAAATACCATCACCCAGCTGGATATCCATGAAGATGAGGTTCGGCGGAGGATTATTGGCCAGCCACTTTGCGGTGTTTTTAACTGAATCCGTAATTTCTACAACCTCAAAACCAGGGTCAATTTCTAAAACCAGTTTTTCCAACTTTTTCGCTGCCAGTATTTCATCTTCTACTATCAGGACCTTCATTTTTCTATGTATTCCAATAATGGAATTTTTACAATAAATGCGTTTTCTGTTTTTTCAATCACAACTTTCTCCTCTGACAGCATGCTGTACCGTGATATTATATTTTCCAGGCCCACTTTTTCTGATTGGTCGCGTAATATGGTTTTTGGCTGGAGATTGTTTTCCACCACAATAAAGTCGCCCTTATCGTAGAGGCGTATGCTAAGTGGGTCATCCTTGGACAGTGTATTGTGCTTAATAGCATTTTCCAGGAGCATTTGAAACACCAAAGGAATGACCATTTTCGATTTATCCTTTTCGCTGATATTAATGTCAATACGGAGATTTTCCCCAAATCTTATCCGTTCCAGAAAAATGAAAGATTCCAATACGTCTAACTCTTCCGCTACAGTAACTGCTTCTTTTGTCCTGGTTCCCAGCACGTACCTGTATACGATTGATAGTTGTTTGACGAATCTGTCGGCCATCTCTGTATTTTCATTGATCAGTGATGACAATGAATTCAGACTATTGAATAAAAAATGAGGATTTACCTGGTTTTTGAGCGACTCATACCTGGCGGATAATACTTCATTCTTCATTTTCTCTTCTCGTAAGGCCAACTCCTGCCATGCATGCAGAAATTGCCAGGCGACCATAAAGCAAAACATGAATACAGCGATGCCATTGGCAAAGTACAGCGGTAGCATCTGAGCACTGTCGAAAGGTATATCAAATACCACGTTAATGGCAATTCCCACAATTAATAGCACTGCAGAAGTAAATACCAGTGCCCCGATTATACCGCTTGTAAACCGCTTTATGGGATAATGCATCCATGGGTAAAGCCTGTCTAATTTGGTCGCAACAAATACATTTCCCTGCCACAAAATAAAGAATAAAAATGCAGCCTGGAACCAAGCGAAGAGCGCATTATAATCTGAGAACAGACGTTTGCCGAAGATAAAAAACCCTACCAGAACGCCTACCAATCCCATGATGGAGGTGGCGATGATCACCTTTCTATATTTTGTCAAGAAGCGACCCATTTAACCAAAAGTAATATTATTTCTGACACTGTCTTTGCAAGTTCAATGCAAGGTCTTTCCCCCAATTTGGTAAAAATTGATCAGCTCCCTCATCTTGCGCCTGATCAAGTAATTGCAATGCGGTATCAAACATAGCACATGCTTCAGAAGTATCAGCACCCATGTATAGGGCAGATCCGTGATTGAACTGGCCAAGCATTAGTACTGCCCGTGGATTTTGATTGTTCATCATATAAGCCTGGTTCAATACCATCGCACATTTTTGACCTAATTCCATGCCACGTGCAGGATCAATGGACATCCTTATCATGTACAGGAATCCCTGTAAAGCCATTCGCTCGGTGGCATCATGTTCCATGTTTTCAGCAATATCAAGGTTTTTCTGCGCTGCATCCAAATAAGGATCCTTCTTTTGCAGATCCTGTTCCATTGCAGCCATCAATACTCTTGCATATCCGGCATAATATACAGGCAGCCAGCTTTCTTTCTCAACATTTGCAATTCGTTCAAACTGATTGGCCACCAAAGACAATTCATCTACCGATGTTGCCAGCGACATTTTATCCAATGCGTCTCTCATGGCTTTCTCATAGTTATCTCCATTTTTGGAGAATGCCGGACTTAATACAATTAGCAAAATAATACTCATTAACGTTTTCATAATTTAATTTAGTTTAGTTTAATTTATAATGATCTTAATTGATTCATAGCTCCATTCTTGCTTAATGTTATTGTTGCCCCAATTACTATTAATCTCCTGGCAGGTGATATAATAGCTCTGCGATTGTAGAGGCCTTCATCATTGACCACGGTACCGTATTCATACCCATATACATTTTTGGATCCAAGTACATTGGTACTCATAATAAAAACACCAATGTTATCTGTAACCAGGCAGGCTATAGTTGCGCTCAAATCATGGTAAGAATTTGTACGCCCCTCATTGAATCCTGGAGCATTTGGATCATTATATGGCCTGCCGGATGCGAAAGTATAGGTTGCGCTCACCAGTGATTTCAGCTGTGGAAAAAATTGCTTATAAGCAACCGAAATATTGTGTTTTGAGGCAAATATTGGTATTGCCGTTTTCGGGAAGTCCCTGTAATCCCTTTTTGTGTCTAAAAATGAATACGAGATCCAGTAGTCCGCATTTTTGATACTACCGTAACTGTCCCTCCAAAATATGTCAATTCCTTTAGCATATCCGGTTCCGCTGTTATTGTATCCGGAAGGGTCATACACATCAAACGAATTGTATTTTACCAGGTCCTGATATTGCTTGTAATAACCTTCAATCCTGAATTTTTTACCCTTATTAATGTATTGATAGTTAAGGATATAATGGTCCGATTTTTCATTATCGAGTTTATTCGCAATCCTGAGAAGATCATCATTTGTAGCCTGATGAAATTTGCCATAGGCCAGTGAAACATTGCCATTGGTACCTGTTTTGTAGGCTATAGAAATACGGGGATCGATTTTATGTGAGAGGTTAAGCCAACCGTATTCTGACCTCAGGCCGATCCTGGCAAGGAAATCGTTTGAAAAATATATATCAGCTTCAACAAATGTTGCAAGTATCTGTTCCCTGAAACCAAATCTATTTTGAAAACTTTCAGGGGAGTTTTGGTATATCTGGTCATGATCACGTTGAAAGAAGTCAACACCATAGTTTAGGTCTATTCTCTCATTTATAGTGCCCGTAAAAGCTAATTTTACCTGGCTTCCTTTCGTGTTTTCTTTTATCTCTTCTTTATCTAATTCGTAGATATCCTGATTTGATGTATATGACATACCGAGGAAATAAGTCCAATTTTCTCCAATCAAGTCTTTGTACGAGGTATTTAAATACCCATACACATTGTCAATTCCAAGGGCCGTTACTTTAGACTGATCATCAATATCATAGTGATTTAACCTGGATGTGGACCATGTAAAATTCCCATAAGCCTTGACTACACCATACGTCCCCACTTTGTTTCGAAGTACCAGGTTTGCATCTACCGATTCGGGTGCACTGATCCAGTCAATTTCCTGGGGGACCACCGCATAGTAGGGACTCATGTTGAAGTAGCCAACTTTTCCTGCAATCGAAGATCGGTCTGTCGATATACATTGAGCAACCTCGCCCCCAAAAGGAACTATTGTAAAATCCGTCCTGGTAAGATCGGCCTTCTCTTTGGTTGTCAGGATCAATGCTGAAGACAGGCCCTGTCCGTATTCTGCAGAATATCCTCCCGTGCTAAAACTTGTTCCTTTAAACATGAAGGGTGAAAACCTGTTTCTTGTTGCAGTTTGTGGAACGGTTGTATGATAAGGCTTTACTACCCGCATGCCATCGATAAAAGTCTGGGTCTCATAATCATCTCCCCCTCGTACATATAACTTGCCTTCTTCACCTACAGTTTGTGTTCCCGGTAGCGTATTCAGTGCCCCGGCAATGTCCCCGGTAGCGCCGGCAGTTGTGACAATATCAAGTTCCTTGAGAACTTCTCTTTTTCTATCTCCTCCCGCTACGAATGCACCGGCTGTAATGGTGACTCCATCGATTTTATTTATGGCCTCCTTCATTTTGATCTGTAGTGTTATAGCCTCACCACCTATTGCCAGTGGAATACTGATTTCCTCATAACCAATAAACCTGATGATCAGGTTATGGTCACCAACTTCATTTGTTTCGAAGCTGAAGGTTCCATCAACATTAGAGCTTGTTCCATTAAAGGTCCCTTCAATGAATACATTGGCTCCAATAAGCGGATCTCCATTTTTGTCGAAGATGTTTCCTTTGATTACCACCTGGCCGATCAGTATGCAGGGTGCGAAAACAAATAAGGCGAGAATGCTTAAACTCAGACTTTTCATAATTCGAAGTAATTAATTTCGAAATCAAAGGTTCTGATGAAAAATGAGAAGTGAAAAAAAACAATACCGAATTGCCAGATCTTATTACTGGTTTACATTTTTTGTGGTGAAGCGGTCTTTTGGGATGCCCTAATAGTACAAGGTAGTGTCGGGTTTTTGACAATTAATGTCAAAAGCAACTTCAGGTCAGAAAATTAGTGTGCATCAATCCCGAACAGATTTATTGAGTACTTCAAACTCAACATTAAGTTCTCTGCCATGCTCATCTATCAACGAAAGCTTGTGCCGGCCTGTAGGAGGGTACAAGCTGATTTGATGTTCGTTTTCGGTTACGCCGATAAATTCTTCATCAAGGTGCCAAAATATTTTTGAAGATGGATTTTGATGGGCTGCCTCAAATACCACCCGGCCTTTTTCTGAATCAAGTTCGACCGGAATATATACTTTGGTAAATTGCCGGGGATAAATCATCTCCATCATCTCCGCCTGGTTATCACAATCAATCAGATATTCGGGAACGTCTTTATAATCAAGGTTACTCTTTTTGTAATACCATGCCTGGGCTGGAGGTATTATAAACCAGGCTACGTCAGTCATTCTCGCTACGGGATAACATGAAGAATTAACCTGATTCTTCTTTTCCATATCCATGTGAATAATTTGGTGATATGGACAATCCTGTGTATTGTTAATCCCTTTGCTCACATAAACCCATTCCACATCCGGGCAGTTTGGATTTGCTTTTAATCCGCTTTGTTTGCAAATACGTACATCGATCATATCTTTCACTGGCATTGGAAAATGTGCATCTCCTTTTAGCAAGCCAAAAATCTTAAACATCAAAGGCGAAGCTGCTGTAACTCCCACTAAATCGGCTCTGCCTATTCCATCCGCATTGCCCATCCATACACCCACGACGAATTTTGAGTTTACGCCGATGGCCCATGCATCCTTATGGCCATAACTTGTACCTGTTTTCCAGGCAATTGGCCTGCTGCTTCCAAACCGTTCCCAGTTGGATTCCTGGTTGGGCCTGCGTAATTTTTGCAGTGCTTTGAGGGTATGCCAGGCCGCACCCGGACTCAAATTTAGTTCGTTGACAGGGCCAGCCTTTTCCGGTTGTTTCAAATAGGTATTTGGGCTCCATTTCCTTCCCATATATTTAATGTCCAGGGCACTGCGTACAAGTCCGGCATATAATGCCGACATCTCCCACATAGTCACTTCCCCACCACCAAGAATAAGTGTAAGCCCATAGTGACCAGGGTCCCGGTTTAAACCGGATAATCCCATTCCCTTTAATTTACTATGAAAATTTTCGTACCCGTAATCCTTGAGTAAATGTACAAATGGAACATTCAATGAACTACGCAATGCTTCGTTGGCATGAACTGCACCCGAATACTTCTTATCGAAATTTTGCGGAGCAAACCCCTGGTAGAACATTGGAATATCCGGTAATAATTGCCATGGAGATATTAGGCCATCATCAATAGCTATGGCGTACAGCATGGGTTTCAACAAGCTACCCGGACTCCGTTTGCTGTTGATGATGTCAACATCCTTTCCATGCAATTTCCCCTCCCCAACATTTCCAATATAAACTATCGTTTTGCCTGTTTCAATGTCAATTACAATGGCGGAGGCATTGTGTATTTGCTTAGACTTGAAATTTGTATGATGGTAGTTGACAAGTTCCTGTACGGAAGTTTGCAGATGCAGATCAATTGAAGAGTGAATTATTGTTTGGCCTTTACCTTCCTGTATTGCACGATTAAGTAAGTGATTGGCAAGAGAAGGCAAGGGTCGTGGTTTTGTTGGTATAGGTTCCAGCATGCCAAGATCCAGTTCGCTGGTTGATATGGCTCCTTTTTTATGAAGTGTTTGCAATAATCTGTTTCGCTTCTTCAATAGTGATGAATCGTTCCTCCCTGGAAAAATCAGGGATGGGGCATTTGGGAGAACCGCAAGGTTTGCAGATTCGGCCCATGATAAGTTTTCGGGTGATCGCCCATAATACCTCCAGGAAGCAGCCGATAATCCGACCACATTTCCGCCAAAAGGTGCATGATTGGTATACATTTCAAGAATTTCCCGCTTAGAAAAATGTAGCTCTAATTTTTCGGCCATCCATACCTCTTTGATTTTTTGCCATATTGTACGCGATTTATTTCCCTGGGCCAACCGTGCCAGTTGCATTGTAATGGTGCTGCCACCAGACACAATTCTACCTGCTTCAATATTTTTCAATAGTGCCCGCCCCATTGATACTGGATTTACACCCCAATGGTAGTAGAAGTACCGGTCTTCGAAGGTAAGCAGGGCCAGTTCAAATTTTTCCGCTACGGCATCTTCTTTAGGGAAGCGCCATTGACCATCGGATGCTATTCTCGCACCTAATAAAGCACCTTGTTTACTCTCAAGCACCGTTGCATAGGGGTCATGAAAAATTGGTTTATCAAGGGGCATCAATAATCCCACAAGGATCAGGAATCCAATCACCAATAAAATTTTCCATATGGTTTTTAGTCGTTTCAATATTTACTCCTGGGGCGAAACCTCTACCCATTGACCCTCAGTATTGGCAGATATGGTATCATCGTACATGGCTTCTACCTGTACCGCAGGTAAATAGTATTTGCCTTGATAGCTAGCATTTAGTAACACCTTAAATGTTTTGGATTCGCTGCTTCCCAGATCAAAATATGTCATCACCCTATCATCCCGGATGTCTTTGTATTCGGCTTCATCTTCTTCAAAGAATTGATCGGTATCGTCTAATCGTGTATTCAGGATTTCCCACCCTGAAGGGAATATTTGGGTAATCGCCATCTCCTCATAATGGCCTCGTAAGCCCGGATTAATGACAGTGATTTTTGCCATAAAATCTGTACCCTGTTCAATTTTTGATGGATCCAGGACATTGCCGTTGGTAGTTTGATAACTAATCCTCAACTTCAGATTACTCTCCGCTGCTTTTTCCATTCCTTCCAGGGGAACACCGGTACGAATCATTTTTACAAATAGGGGTGTTGCGCCCCGGTTATCTACTTTTATACTGGCCGACTTATCTGGTTCTGTGATCGTTACCTGGTTTAGATACCGATTCCCATCAACTCTGAAATCATTATTGGCGATCGTTACACTCACGTTTATGTTTTCTCCGGGAGGGAAACGCCTGGCAAACTCTGCGACTCCAATCAGGCAATAAGCTGTTGATTGTGTGCTCATCCAGCGATTTCGATTGCTCATATATTCAGCAATCTGCTTTACAAGCTCAAACGCATCAGATTGCCTTCCAAGTTTAATCAAGGTCTCCAATATCATAGCCTTATCACGTTCAGTAGAACCATAGGTGCCACCCATCTCACGATATGTTTCTGAATCGAAATTCAAACCATCAATAATCTCATTGGCTGCCTGGTCTAAACCCAGGGATGCATACGCGGAAGCCAGCGACCATCTGGCTCTTTTATTGATGCTGGTATTTTCTTTGATCCTGTTCATGGCGCCTAAAGCCGGACTTGATGACAACGCTAAGGTGTATAAACGATATGTTTGGGTCAAGTAGTCGTTGTATCGGGCAAAGTCCCAACTATTTGCTTCTATGGACTGAAAATTTGTCCATTTGCTAAGGATATCCTCAGGTACAAGATATCCCTGCTTCTTTGCTTCCAAAAGAAAGTGTCCTGCGTAATTGGTACCCCAAAAGCTGGGTTGGCTGCTTCCCGGCCAATAGGAAAAGGCCCCTGAAGCCAGTTGAAACTGCCTCAACCGTTGGATAGCGGCATTGATATTAAGCTGAACTTCATTCGCCCGATCAGGAGTTAATTCCATCAGGTCATCTAAGTACAATTGTGCAAAAACCGAAGAGGTGGTTTGTTCTATACATCCATGTGGGTACTTAATAAGATATTGAAGACGTTGCTTCAGATTCAAGGGAGGAAGGGAGGAAATCTCCAGCACACCTTCATTTGTAGATATAATACCCAGCGGATTGTATTCTATTGACCAGCTATCAGTTCCTTCCAATATAGTTTCTGCTACATCGGTTAGTTGAGGATTGCCCGGACGAACCATCAGCTCAACTTCAAATTTTGCTGTTACCTCTCCGGATGTTGCAGTTACAATCATTTTTCCTTTCCCCAATATTTCTGAGGCCTTCAATCGAAAATAGGTCACCTGATCGCCGGGTTCCGAAAATTGCATGGTAAAGGTACCTCTCCCCAGTAATGAAAGCTTACCTTCGGTTTCTACACTAATGGATACGTTTTTGATTGTTTCATCCATTGCAAATACATTTACCGGCAACATGATTTCTTCTTTTGGACCTGCTACACGGGGCAGGGTTGCTAACACCATTAATGGTTGCTTCACGGGTATGGTTTTTTCCGATTTACCATAAGCGCCATTGTAGCCTGCCACAACCATTGCACGCACGCTTCCAATGTATTCGGGCATCTGGAATGTATGTGTTTGCGTATCTCCTGATTCCAAATAGAATGGCCCTTTGTACATCACAACAGGCTTGAATCGATTTACTTCGTTTTCATCAGGCCCTTTTATCTCTTCGTCACCGCCCACGGCAAGCAATTTTTCTATTCGTCCACCGTAGGTGCCCATCACATCGTCATACACGTCCCAGGTTTTTACTCCAAGCGCTTCCTGGGCATAAAATATCTTCCATGAATCCGGAGTCTTGAATTGGGTGAGGTCAAGCAATCCATCTTCTACGATGGCTATCGTGTATGCCATGGGTTTACCTTCAGCTTCTTTGATCTTCATGGTAAAACGTTCTCCTGGTTTGAGCTCGTTGGGCATTATAATTTCCGGAGCCAGAACGGTTTCAGGATCTACAACATCCATACGTTGGATACCATACAGGCGCATGGGTAAATCATTGATGGTTTGTGCGTGCTTTTGGATAAGCGTTATGTTCACAAAAACGTTTGGGGCCATTTCCCTGGTTGTTGGAATGCGAACTGTGGTATTTCCTTCCCTGGTATCTACCCAACGGGTTTGTACTACATTGCTGCTATTTTCCAGGCTTACCAGCGCTTTTGAACCCTCTGAACTTGGGAAAGTGATTTGAATGTCGTCACCAACATTCACTTTTTCTTTTTCTAATGAAAAATCGAGCATAGTCACACCACCCAGTTGGCCACGCACCAGACTCGCCCACCCAGGATATGTCAGGTAAAAAATCTTGCCGGTGGAATGGCCCGAAACTGGATCGGTCACTTTCAAATAATACCTACCCCAATCTCGTGCAACTCTCAATTTATACGTTCCTTTTCCATTAGTGGTGACAGCAGATCCTGTGCTTATCTTTTCTGAAATGCTTCTACTGGTGTAAGAACTGGAGTTTTCGTAGGAATTATCCCACCACCAACGCCAACGGATCTTATACAATTCCACTAGCAAATTCCTGCCTACCGGATTGCCTGTCGCATCCACCGTTGCCAGGTTGATCGTATGATCTGTGTCGGCCATTAATCGACCCCATCGATCGTTTTCGGGAACGATCATTCCTACGAAATGTGTGAAAGGGGCATACAATATGGTTTTTTTATCAATACTAAAATCCCCGCCTTCTTCAAAAGCCTTTCCCCGGAAAATTGCTGCCAGCATACCGGGAGCACTTTTCCCTGCTTCCAGTCTGAAAGAAATATCTGCCTTTCCTTCCTGATTTACACGACCATCAAAGATGGATTTTACCTCTGATTCATAGGTTTTTCCCGGGTCATCAAAATTAAAATTTTCGTATCCTTTAAAAGAGGTCCTGACAGAAGCCAGAAGCACCTCATACGAGGCCTTGAGATTACGTGCAGTTGCTCCATGCAACCATCGGATCTGTAATGAAGCTTTTTGGGAATTATTAGTTGCATACAATTTGTCATCAGCGAAATTCAACTCCATTTTCAACCGGTTGGGTTTTACTGTTTCAATTTTCATTTGTTTATTGAATTCCGTACCGCCAACTTTAACTTTGGCGAGCCAGTTTCCTGTCGGATCTTCTTTTTTTGTGAGCACCTTGAATGTGTAGAGATCTTCTACTGCTGTGGTCTGAACAGCGCGGGAGTATAGCTGCCCCATAGGATTGTACATTTCCAAAATCACCGGATGACCTTCGGGCAACCGATCGTCAACATCCTCCAACATGAAGGCAAGATGTAAGGTATCGGCAGGTCGCCAGACGCCTCGCTCACCATACAAGAACCCTTTAATCCCATTTTGAATTTTGGTGCCCGTTACGTTGAAATTACTAACCGACAATGCCGATCCATCATTTACTTTAAGATAGCCAATGGCATCACCTTTAGTGGTTACGATTGCAAAAGGTGTTCCAGTAACATCGATCACAGCCTTTCCTTCAGAATCGGTAGTTTCTGACCCGATAATTTGCTGCTGGTAATCATAAACATCCACCTGAACACCTGATTGATTGTCCGAGGTTACAAGATCTGTAACAAATACATGTATGGCGCTGTTTTCAGATTTTTTCGCAATGATCCCATAGTCTGATGCGAAGACCATTTTTTCAACAATGTTTTCACGTGTATAGTAGGCTTTATGACAAGGATTATCACGGTTTTCCCAATCGTAATAGTAATAATTATCATAGAAATCGTTCCATTCGGTGGATTGCTCAAACTCAAGGTCTTCTGCAAAATCAATGTTGTTGGTTTCTTCATTGCAACCATATAAGGAATAGGCCCTTCGAAAATTCAGACGTACCTGGTAGAGCGCACCGGGTTCCACATCCACATACTTAGAAAGGTCTAATGTGTACCGGTTCCAATCATTAAGGTCCACGGCCCCTGCAGCACCAAGTGGTATGGTTTTCCTGGCTACGGGTCGTGCCACTTGTGTTAAATTCCAATATTTTCCTTCTCCGATATCGTGGCTTTGCAGGTATTGGATGATGTTGTTTTCAAATATCTTGATTACCGTCAGGTCAACAGCACTGAGACTCACCGCCTCAAAGGGGATTATAAGGCCTTCCGAGTTGGGCATAATTGTACCACTTTTTGAGGCCATGCGAAGTTGTGGTTTAAGATTTGAAAAGGTAATGGACGTGGTATAGTCATCTTTTAGGCCAAATCCTGCTATATTTTTTACCAGTTTGCTGATGTTGATATCCACCTGACCATTCAGTTGGCTGGTAGGATACACTTTGATTTCGTTGAGTTCAACCACTACTCTCGGGTTGTTACCTTTTGACATCCATACCGCTCCCCGTAAATTCTGCTCTGAATCGATGGGATCAGAAAACAGTACAGATATATAATCAGGATTGCCTCGAACGAGTTGTACCGAAGTTATGGAATAGTCAGATAGGGAGGGAATTTGAAATTCAAGTTCACCTTTTTTATCTACATCAATAGGATCTCCATCCCAGCTGATTGCTATTTCACCGGGGGTTTCTTCACGCGCCACTTCTTCAATAGTAAATTTATGTCGATTTTGACCCAGTCCATGCTCAAAGGTGATTTGAAGCGATTTATTCTTTTGTCGGGCAGAGACGATTGATTCGATTTGTTTGTCTGATGTGATGTCGGCGGACTGGATCGTACCCACAACTTTTACACGTGTAAGGTCTTTTCCATCATAGAGTGACAATCCTTCTATTTTTACTTCAAAGTTTTGAGGAATACATTCAAAGTCAAACTGAAACTTCTCTTTATCGGGTTCGGTTTCCATGAAGCGGTTCAAAAGCAAGACCACTTTGTATTTTTGACCGCTTTTCAGGGCATTTTCAGGTTGAAATACCAACGTACGATTGTCTTCCCAGTAGGTTTTTCCATCAATGGAAGGTTGAAAGCTAAACAACCTATCTTCTACTATGGTACCGGGAGTGATGCCATCTACCGATTTGGCCAGTTTGATTTTTATTTCAGACTGGCTGGAAATAAAACCTGTCGTGTAGCTGGAGACAAGTTCGGCGTATTTGGTTTTATTGATTTCATCCTGGTTGATCTGCTCACTTTTGCTGCACGCAAAGAGGATGGAAAGGAAAAGCATGCAGTAAAACACTTGCTTAATTTGAAAATTCATATGTATTAGGTTAAATGGTCAAGGGACTAGTAATCCCATAGGAAATCTAGTGAAAAAGGGAGAGAATTAAAATGAAAAGTGGAAGAATACTATGCGTGCAGCATCTGTTCAACTACTCATTCCTCAACGTATCTGCCGGATTGTTCCTCGATACTTTTAGAATCTGTGATGAAATGGTGAAGTATGCAGTAAAAATTACACTACCAAAAGCAATTACAAAGGGCCAGGCAGTCATCGGCATTACCAGTTCAAAAATACTCTGCAATAACATATTCATAAGCATATAAGCAACAGGGGCACCGATAATACCGGCGATGATCAAAAACCAAACAAAATCGTTATTTACCGATCTTCCAATAGAGGTAAGGTTTGCACCAAGCACTCTCCTGATACTATACTCTTTCATCCTGCGGGAAATATTGAACGAAACAAGGCCAAACAGTCCCATACATGCCAATACCAGGGCCATTCCTGCAATAAAGGCCATCAACTGGTTGTTTGCTCGCATCTCATTGAAGAAATAATCGAACACTTCATTTTGTAAAAACCCTTCATAGGGTAAATCAGGTTCTATTTCCTTCCAGACACCCGCTACATATTCTTCTGTTTTACTTACTTCTCCTGCAGCCACTTTCATTGCAATATACCGGAAGTTTTCCTCAGGAGTAATCATGAATATGGCGGGAATCATTTTGTCGTAGAACCCTTCAAAATAAAAATTTGACAATACGCCAATTACAAAATAATTGTTGCTGTCTATTTTAACTTCCTGGTTAAGTGCATTCTCCCAACCCATTTCTTTTGCAAAGAGGTCAGTAACAATGACAGACTCAACTTTGTCTGATTCGATTGTTTTGTCAAATGATCGCCCCTCATCAATTTGTAATCCAAGTGTTTCCAGGTAGTCAAATCCAACTTGAAAACTTGCAGTTTGTAACTTCTGGGTTTGGAATTCCAGGTTTATTAATGAGTATCTTTTCCCAACATGACTTGCGGCACCGCTTACTAATTCGATATCAGGATTCTGAGTGAGTTTGTTAAATAATGCTGTATAATGTTTTTTTGATTCGATGGGTACACCTATTACCTGTGTTTCATTGTACCCCCATTCCTGATTTCTCTGATAATTGGAATTTTGTGTAAAAATTACACCTGATAATATGGTAATAAAAGCCAGCGCGAATTGAAATACTAAAAATAGTTTACTAAAGAAGTTTTTCTTCCCGAATTTCTGATTTCCCCGGAAGATGCTCGCGGGGTTGAACGATGAAATATAAAAAGCGGGGTAGGCTCCAGATACAATACCTATGAACAGGAGAAGGCCAACAAAAAATGAGATCATCATCAGGTTGGAAGAAAATTCAAAGGGTACTTCAATCGGGAATCCCGAATTAAAACCAGGTAATAGAAAATAGTACGCAATACCCAGTCCTACCATTGCGGAAATTGATACAACTAAAATATTTTCAACAAGAAACTGTCGAATAATTTCTCCCCTGTTTCCTCCCATTACTTTGCGCAACCCAATTTCCTTTAGCCTGTTAGTAGCGGAAACAACGGCAATATTCATGTAATTGAAACAAGAGAGTAATAATAATAAGATGGCTACCACAGCCATTGCAATACGACCGCCGGGGTGCCCACCTCCTGAAAAGCTATAATTAATCTTGTAGTTTGAAAGAGACAATTCCGGGAGTACTATTGAACTAAACCGGACCACTTTCCAGTCTTCCTCTGCTTCATTCTGAGTATTGATATACTTTTCATTCATCAGCGCCTGTATATCATCGATCGAACTTCCATCCTTAACCCAGATAAAGGTGACATCAACAAAATTGGCCCAATCGTCGGTGTCAAAGTCATAAATACGTTTGTAATGGTGAAATGGGATGAACACATCAATTTCAAAACTGGAATTTACCGGGGGTTTGTCGGCTACGGCAATGACCGTAAAAAGCTCCTTCAGTGTTTTATTGAATATTATTTCAACTTCCTGGCCAATAGGGTCCCGCCCGGTAAAGTATTTTTCAGCAATGGTTTTTGAAATGACGATATTGTTTTCTTTAAAGAGTGCTTTTTCATTACCATATAGAATAGGAAAGCTGAATATTTCAAAGAACTCAGCGTCGGCAAAGCTTACCCGCTCCTGAAATACTTCTCCGTCAAATTTAAAAATGGCACGCTTGGCTTCTACTCTTGCACTTTGTGTCACCTGAGGGATATCCTGGGATATTGCCTCTTTAAGCGTAACCGGTGTTTTTCCCCAAAGTGATTCCCCATTGTTTTCTTTTACATAATTTGTGACCTGATAGATATTGTTGGCATCGTTATGATAACTATCCATATTGAATTGGAAGTCCAGAAAGAGAAATACGACGATTGCACAACCAATGGAGAGTGCCAAGCCGAAAATATTGATGAAGGATGTTGTTGGTGTTTTTGTTAAATTTCTGAACCCTACTTTAAAATAATTTTTGAGCATAGCTGTTTTATTAAAATTATATCTACCAGACCGTTTGATATTTGACCATTTAAAAAATCGTATCACTTCCCAGGTGAAGAGCCACCTAGCCCTTCTGATTCCATGTTCTGGGATCCTTCTTTCAAATAATTCGTGCAGATCACCTGACACCTCTTCTATCAGGCTGGATTTGCAGTAAAATCGAAGAAACCTTTCAGCAAAGCCAGGAGGTAATGGGGGTGTTATTTTATTTTGTTTTTTCACCTTGTTTAATTCCCGAATGAAACTTCGGGGATTCTATTATAAAACTGTGTCCGTACTTCCTGGGCATGATCAAGGGCCTGCTTTCCTGATGCTGTAAGCATAAAAAAGCGTTTCCGCCTTCCACCCCTGGATTTGGTAGCCCCTCCCATGTTCGATTTTACATATCCCTTTTCCTCCAACCGTTTCAAAGCAGTGTGAATAGCGCTGATGTTTGCACCCCTTCCTGTTTTGTCTTTTATTTCATCCATTACAGCAACACCATACGCGCGTTCGTATAATGCACCCACCGTAAGCAAAACAAGTTCTTCGAATTCTCCGAGATTAATTCCTTTCATGATCTTATATATATTTCTTACACAAATGTAAAAGAAATATTTGATTCATATTTGTAGAACTAACGAAAAATATTGAATTAGGTTTTGAAAGATTGAGAATTTTGAAATTACCCTGCCCTTTAGGATAGGATAAATGATGAAAAATCATTGAGGTTTAATGGCTAAAGCCGATCTGATTTTTTTATTTCGCTCTTGATAAGGGGAAATAGGATTAATTTATTCTAAGGGTTTCGTCCTGAAATAAGTTGACAATAAAGCATACATTCAGTAAATAGATTAACACATTTGTTTGGTTGTTTACCCCGAGCTTCAGATCGGGAGGGGGAACAAAAGGGGGATGTTTTAAATGAAAATTTTCATCAGTTTCTTTGTTAATTATTGAATTGAGTAACATTGTATAAAAATATACATGTTCAGAGTTCGAAGATGCTGTAGCCGAGGTGGTGATTTAAAAGTTTATTCATAGGACAGCTCCTGTTGTGTTAAAATTATTACAATTTCTGATTGATTCTTTGTTCAAAGCAATACCACAATCTCCGTTAACACCTGCGCAAATCAAAAGCCCCAAAATCGTTGCTCATCGCGGATGTCATGACTCAGGATTAACAGAAAATACGTTGCCTGCATTTGTCTGGTGCAGGAATCAGAATATCTGGGGTATAGAGTTTGATATCCAGTTTACCAGCGATAACATTCCGGTTGTACATCATGATCCTCATTGCGGTCGTGTATTTCAGCAGCCACGATTGATTATTTCACAAATAAATTTTGCTGAGCTTAGAATTAAAATTCCGGAAATACCAAGCCTTATTGAAGTGGTTCAAAAATGTGGTAAGGACATTCATTTTATGATTGAAATCAAATCCGTTTTGAGTGCAGAACAAAATGAAATTTTAGCGAATATATTAACTCCCATTGAATCAAAAGAGGATTATCATATCCTTTCGCTAAAAAAAGAATACCTTGACTCGATTACTTTTGTGAACCACGATTGCTATTTACCTGTTGCAGAATTAAATGTGAGCGAGTTTGTGAGGTATGCTATTAAAAAGAAATGCGCGGGTATAGCCAGCCATTATCTAATGATAACATCATCACAAAAAATGAAGCTATCTCATTTTGATTTACAAACAGGAGTAGGTTATATAGCATCAAAGAACTCTCTTATTCGCGAAATCCATCAAAATCACACCTGGATTTTTACTGACCGTATCTCTAGCGTAAAAAAATGGATAGACGTAATGGCAATTTCCATAACCTGAGAGGGAATGCCGGGAGGTGCATAAATAATAAATCCCTTGTGATGCAATCTTTGTCCGAAATATTACTTTTGCACAATGGCCGAGCAGATACTTATCCTTGATTTTGGTTCGCAGTACACACAACTCATTGCCCGGCGGGTAAGGGAACTAAATGTGTATTGTGAAATTCATCCTTTTAATAACGCTCCTGAAATTACTGAAAATATAAAGGGAGTGATCCTTTCCGGAAGCCCATACTCTGTTTTGGACGATGATGCACCAGACATCGATTTGTCCTTATTTGAAAATGTACCCCTCCTGGGTGTTTGCTATGGTGCCCAGTTGATGGTCCACAAACATAATGGAGCAGTACTTCCGTCTACTATAAGGGAATATGGCAGGGCGCGGTTGAACCGCATAGATCAACACCACCGGCTTATGAAGGAGCTGACCCTTAACACACAGGTATGGATGTCGCACGGCGATACAATTTCAAAAATTCCTGAAGACTTTGAGGTAATTGCGAGCACAAGTTCTGTTGATGTTGCTGCGTTTCATATCAAGTCAAAACAACAGTACGGTATCCAGTTTCATCCCGAAGTCACACATTCTGAAGAAGGAAAGACAGTCCTTCGGAATTTTGTGATCCATATATGCAATTGCAAACAGGACTGGACACCTGATATATTTGCGGAGACTACCATCGCGACACTAAAAAATAAACTTCAGGATGACAAAGTGGTCCTGGGTCTTTCCGGGGGCGTTGATTCCACTGTAGCAGCCGTACTTATTTCTAAAGCTATTGGCAAAAACCTTACTTGTATTTTTGTGGATAACGGGCTGCTTCGTAAGAATGAATTTAGTAAAGTGCTTTCCTCTTACCATGGAATGGGACTGAACGTGGTGGGTGTAAATGCCTGCGAACGTTTCCTTTCAGCACTCAAAGGTATTTCGGATCCCGAAAGGAAACGAAAAGCTATCGGAAAAACATTCATCGAGGTATTCGATGATGAATCGCATAAAATAGAAGACGTAAAATGGCTTGCACAGGGTACCATTTATCCCGACGTGATTGAGTCTGTGTCGGTGAATGGGCCATCCGCTACAATAAAATCTCATCATAATGTAGGCGGTCTGCCGGCACATATGCACCTGAAAGTAGTGGAACCACTCAATACCCTTTTTAAAGATGAAGTCCGCCGGGTGGGGAGGTCACTGGGAATTGATAACAACATTATTGGACGCCATCCTTTCCCCGGTCCCGGGTTGGGGATCCGGATACTTGGTGATATCACAGCTGAAAAAACAGCTATATTGCAGGAAGTGGATGATATCTTTATTGCAGCATTGAAGGATAATGGATTATATGATGAAGTATGGCAGGCGGGCGCAATGCTGCTGCCGATCCGGTCGGTAGGGGTGATGGGGGATGAGCGTACGTATGAGAAGGTAGTAAGTTTGCGGGCGGTTACAAGTGTGGATGGTATGACCGCTGATTTCAGCCATTTACCCTTTGATTTTCTGGCGGAAGTTTCAAGCAATATAATCAATAAAGTAAAGGGTGTAAACAGGGTGGTTTATGACATCTCCTCAAAACCACCTGCAACCATCGAATGGGAGTAATGAAGTTCCGTATCTTATACCTTATTTTTCTCCTTACCATATCAAACGGAATGGCACAGGACATCTATAAAACTGCCTTTGAAAATGGCAAATCACTCTTCAATAATGGCAGGTATGAACTTGCAATGGAAGCTTTAAAGCCTGCAATGGACCCTGGGAAGGAGAATGATTATTCTTCGTATGCATCGTTTTACTACGCTGTTTCTGCCTACAGGGCAGGTTACAAACCCCTCGCCCGGGATATGTTTTTGCAGATTATAGAAAGAAATGATCAATGGGACTATAAAAACGAATGCAGGTACTGGGTTACTTTAATATATTTTGAGGAAGAAGAACTGGAAAAGGGAATGGTATCAGGGGCGTTATTGTCAGGTTCGACCCTGGAAACAGAAGCATATGATCTGGAAACTAAATATTTGTTAAAAATTGATTCCGTCGAATACCTTTCCAGCCTCTATAATCATTATCCTGAAGATAAAGCGTTGGCCAATGTTATCGTCAGCAAAATGGAGTCGGCTTCATTCAAAGATCTTGATTTGGAATTGCTGACCCGTGTAGCAAATGATCATCAGATTAAAATTGTAACCCATGCCGTACCGAAAGAGATCATTAAAAAAGATGTTTACAGAGTGGCTGTGTTGTTTCCGTTTTTGTTTCAGAATATGGAGGCAAGTGGTTACTATCTACGTAAATCCCTGGTTGTTGATATTTATGAAGGAATCCGGATGGGGGTTGAAAAACTCAGGGAAACCGGTGTGAAAATCGAGTTGATAGCTTATGATACAAAGGGAGATACTACGACCACAAAGGAACTTTTATCGATGCCGGAAATGAATTCTGTGGATTTGATTATTGGGCCGCTGGTTCAGGGCCCAAGCCGGTTAGTGAGCGAATTTGCTTACGATCATAAAATAAATATGATCAATCCCGTTTCAATTAATTCGGGAGTCATTGGATCGAATCCTTATACATTTTATCTTAATCCAAGTGATAAAACACTGGGAAAAGCGGCAGGGACGCATGTGTCACATGGCCATGGCATTAAGAATAAAAACACGATGATCTTTTATGGATACCAGGATTCCGATTATCGTATGGCCAGGGAATATGCCAATTTTGTAAAAACTGATACTTTTAATATTATAGGAATATACAAGGTACACAGGGATAGTACGGAGAGGATTTTCGATTACCTGACTGCCAAACGGAATGTAAAGGATTCACTGGGTAATCAGGTGTATGTTGACATTAAAGGTGAAAAGGAAAAGCGAAGGAAACTGGAGGAGTACATCATCGCACCGGATAGTATCGGGAGTATTTTCGTAGCTACATTCGATTATAAAATTGCTTCTGAGGTATTCAGCTCTGTTGCAGACCGAGGAGATTCAATCCAGATAATTGGGCACGGCAGCTGGTTGCTTGATAAAACGGCTAATTATAGATCGATGCAGCGTCTGGGAACTTGGATGCTTGCCCCTGATTATGTAGATTATTCGGGTTACACCTATCTCGAATTTGAATCAAAATACATTAATAAACAACATTTCATACCTTCAAAATATGTTATGGCAGGATACGATTGCATGCTATTTGCCGGATACTCTCTCAGTAATTTTGGAATATATTTTCAAAATGGATTGAATGATACAGTTGTTGAAAATGTTGGGTTAAGAAAGGGATATGACTTCAGGGAGGCGAACGATAGTCAGTATATTCCGCTCATTTCATTTGAAGGACTGGGTATCACCATTATGAATTCTGGTGAAGTTGATCGTTAGGGTCATGCCAGCTATACTTCTTTATTAGGATACCGATCCGTTCGTGTTAGTACAATCAGTAAAGAAGCAATTTTTTTATTGTCCCGGGATTTCATCAATGCATGCCCCTGGCAGACCAATACTACCCTTGCCTATTTACAATGGAACAAATTCATCCGGCAAATCTACCCGCTTTCCACTGCCGGGCAGACTTGTTCCTGGCAGTCGGGTAAGAAGTTTTCTGGCGGGTTGTTCAGGAAAAATTATTATAAATTTAACTCGCTGCCCCACAATAAATTGACAAATATCTGTATCAAAATATAAAGGGTTGGTATGATTTATTCGTTCTCGTTACAAAGATGAGTTATCTTTGCGCCTTAAACCACAATCTTATGAGTATACCAGTTGTTAAGTTTAATATTCAGGATCGGGATTTTTTTAAAGAATTGCGTAAAAAGGTAAACAAGTATTTTAAGGAGAACAAAATTTCCAAAAACGCTAATTTGAATATGAAATTCAAAACAGTATTCATGCTCTGTTTGTACTTTGTTCCCCTGGTACTGATGATTACAGGAGTTGTATCATCACTATGGCCGGTAATGTTGATGTGGGCATTGATGGGTTTTGGGATGTCAGGAATAGGAATGGCCATTATGCATGATGCAAATCATGGATCTTATTCCAAAAATCGTAAAGTAAATAATGCTTTAGGGTATTTAATTAATTTTATTGGAGGATATCATGTGAACTGGAAGATTCAACACAATGTATTGCACCATTCTTTTACGAATGTTGAAGGAATGGACGAAGATATTAAAAATGGGCTTCTGCGATTCTCTCCAAAACAGGAGAGGAAAAGAATGTATAAATATCAGGCATATTATGCCCCATTCCTGTATGGATTAATGTCAATGTATTGGTTAGTAAGCAAGGATTTTGAAGGAGTAATAAGATATAATAAGAAGAACTTGCTGACCGGTCAGGGGCTCACTTTAAAGAAAGCCGTAACGCAGCTAATAATTCATAAAACATGGTATTTGACACTAACATTGGCTTTACCTATGATTGTGATGGAGTTACCCTGGTGGCAGATCTTTTTGGGATTTTTATTAATGCTCTTTATTTGTGGAATTGTATTGGCTTTTATTTTTCAGCTGGCACATGTGATTGAAGAAACGAATTTTTATAGTGCTGATGAGAAAAGCAGCGTAGAAACTAATTGGGCAATTCACCAGTTGAGAACAACTGCTAATTTTGCCAACAAAAGTGTGATCTTTTCCTGGTTTATCGGAGGTCTTAACTACCAAATTGAACATCATCTGTTTCCAAATATTTGTCATATTCACTACAGGAATATTTCCAGCATTGTGAAAAAAACTGCGAAGGAATTTAATCTGCCATACTACGAGCATAAAACATTTTTCGGTGCTTTAATAAGTCATTTCTCATTTCTCAATCAGTTAGGAAGAGGAAAAAATGATAGCATGTTGGCACACACCTAAAGAACAATGATTCAGAAAGAATAAAATAATTGCATTTTTGAAATGTAAAGAAGTCTTTCTTTATCGGGAAATAGTAGATGATAAGATATTGGGTCGCAGAAATGCTACGATTCTGAGGCTAATACATCAGTAATGAAATTGTAAGTTCGATCATAGTGGCAATCATGAGCGCAAAAAAGTAGGTGAACGAGAGTATGAAAAATTTCAATAATGTCTTAAACCATTTCTGTTTATATACCCTCCGAAAAGATTTGAATACATAGACAAAAGCAATGATAACTGTCGCAAATACAACAGTGGCTTCAAAAACTTCATTTGAGAACAGTACATTGGTAAGCAACAGGGATGTGCCAAACAGGAAATAAATAAATGAATGAAGATGAAGCGCATGGATAAGGTGTTCGATGTATAGGTTTTTTCTACGGAAGTATAATGCCATTAGGATTAAGGCAAATACCGGCAATATGAAAAACATCATAATTGGAAGATTTTTGTAAATGGCAGCAGACAAATTCTCTTGCTCCGATCTTGCAACCCGTATCATCTGCTTCGCTAAAAGGATTTCCCAGAAGCTCATTTCTTCTGTATCAAGTGAATCCAGAACTTGCTTGTCCGTGAAATCACGATTGTAACGTAAATCCTGGAAAATTTCCATATTTTCTTTCGTCAAAATCCAGAAGTTATCAGAACCGGTGATGTTAAAATCATCAACTATATCCAAAGTATCAGTCGCATCAATATTATCACTGGTTATAATTTTTGTATTTTCCTGAGCCTGAGCTAATTCTACCGAATCATTGTCTGTAAAAACCTTAATTCCCGGAGCGATTTCTGTTGTTGTTATCCCGTCTTTAGTGGTCGTTTTATCCTCATTTGTTGAAGGAAGCGATAGTATAAAAAAGTAAAAAAGGCTGAGTACGAGGTAGAGGCGGATTGGATGCATGAACGTAACTCTGTGTCCCTCCAGAAATTCAGTGGTAATAAGTCCTGGTTTAATGAGAAATGGTTTTACCGTGTTGCCAAACCTGGAATCAAAAGACAGGTAGTTATTAAAAAAATCTGATATAAGCGTTTTGAAACTTACTTTATTATCAGTGTTTTCCTGCCCGCACAATGGACAATAGTTATATACATCGTCAAGTTGTGCTCCGCAGTTCAGGCATTGGCTATGTCTTCTTCTTCGATACATTTTGAATTTTTATTCGTCAACATCCCGGAAAAATTTAGCAGAATATGAATGCTTATTTTTCCGGATTACCTTACTTGTAAATTTGGTGCTAAAAAATGTATTTATAAAAGTAAAATCATAATACGACATTTCAGAGTGGCTAAATTATTATATTTTGGATTTTCTTTATCATCGTAGAATTTTATACTTTTAGTTATCCAATGATCTATTCAGCCTTCATGCATGTTTCCGATTAGCTTTATTTTTCTGACTGGATTGGTTTGGGCAGTATCATCTGTATTTGCCCGGGATAAAACTACCGGAGAGCAGCTGATTGGGTATTCTATCACCAGGTTTGATTTTACATTTCATATGAGAAAATTGTACAGCGAAAGCTCCGACCTGATGCGATATTCAGCGGAAGATAATTTAATCGGAACTAATTCGAATAAGCCCATAAATATTTTAACCACAAAATCAAATAACAGTATTTCATGGAATTGCAGCTAATAAATATAAAGGGGCTCGTCCAGGTGAGGGATATTGCCCCGGTGAAAGTTAGTGGAAAGGATATGGGAGTCCTGCCGGTCCTTGAAAATGCCTACCTCTCGATTAAAAATGGTAAAATAGCCGGGTATGGCAACATGGCTGATTTTGGTGATACAGAGTCTCCAATTATTGATGTGGAAGGCCGTTTCGTGTTACCGGCATTTGTAGATTCACACACACATCTTGTATTTGCAGAAAGCCGCGAAGGTGAATTTGTAGATAAAATCAATGGATTGACGTATGCTGAAATAGCGGCAAAGGGAGGGGGGATCCTGAATTCCGCAAAAAAACTGCAGCAGATAACTGAGGATCAACTTTTTGAACGGTCATTACCACGGGCTATGGAGATCCTTGGATTCGGGACGGCTGCAGTGGAAATAAAAAGCGGATATGGATTAACGATAAAAGACGAACTCAAAATGCTACGGGTAGCAAGACGCATTGGAGAAGAAACACCTTTAACTGTTAAATCGACATTTCTTGGTGCCCATGCAATTCCAAAAGACAGGATCCGGGAGGATTACATCAATGATGTTATCGAGAAAATGATCCCCCGGGTAGCCGAAGAAAACCTGGCAGATTACTGTGATGTATTTTGTGAAGAAGGTTTTTTTACCCCCGAAGAAACGGAACGAATTGTTGAGCAGGGTAAAAAATATGGATTAAGGCCAAAAATTCACGCGAACCAATTACATATTTCCGGGGGAGTACAGGTAGGAGTGAAGACGGGCGCTTTAAGTGTGGACCACCTGGAATCAATGGGTCAGGAAGAAATTGATGTCCTGAAGGGAAGTGATACCATGCCCACACTCTTGCCTGGTGCCGCATTTTATTTAAATTCAGATTTCCCTCCAGCACGAGAAATGATTAATCAGGGCCTGCCGGTATCATTGGCTACAGATTACAATCCAGGAAGTGCTCCTTCTGGTAAAATGTCATTTATACTTTCTCTGGCTTGTATAAAAATGAAAATGACTCCCAGTGAAGCAATCAATGCAGCCACCATCAATGCTGCATACGCTATGGATGTTAGCGATGTCCTTGGGTCTGTTACTCCGGGAAAAGACGCGAGTTTTATTGTTACCAAACCTATCCCATCTATTGATTATATTCCCTATGCTTTTGGGTCGGATGTGATCGAAAAAGTATTTGTAAAAGGAGAGGAAATAACTAATTTATAAATTAATTGTAAATCTCGGCAACCTTTTAATAACCAGAGGCGTCTTATTTATAAATCCATAAAAGATATGAAAAGAGCCTTACTAATTTTATTCATCGCTGTTATTTCTCTGCCTTCATTTGCACAGGACAAAGAGACCCGGTATATAAATAAATTTGAAGCTATTAAAGCTTCCCATGGTATTGAAGTTGTGCTGGTGGATGGCCCTGAAGGGGAACTGATCGTAAAAACCTACCACATCGATTCGGATGATATTGAAACGTATGTGGATCGTGGTGTATTGCGTATTAAATATCGAAATTCATCTATTTGGGACTGGGATGATCGATACAATAAAAGGGATGTAATTGTGGAAGTACCGATTCACGAACTGTACAGGATTGAAGTGAATACCGGGGCGATTGTTCGGTCTGAAACAGTAATATCGGGAGATGATTTTGATATTGAAGCCACTACCGGCGGAGAACTGGAACTGGAAATAAATGTAGATCGCCTGGATGCTGACTTCTCTATGGGTGCAGTTGTCAAGGTAAAAGGTTACGCACGAATTCTGCGCGTAAAAGCCAGCATGGGAGCCGAAGCGGATTTAAAGAGAGTGGATACCGATGTAGTAACAGCAAAAGCCAATATGGGAGCTGTGCTTTCTGTTTCGGCAAAAAAGGAAGCCGATATAACTTCCAATATGGGGGGTATGGTAAGAATTTATGGAGATCCCGAAAGACGCTACGTTTCCCATAGTTTTGGTGGCGAGATAGATTTCGAACCGTACAATTAGTTGGAAAGAGATGTAGTACGTCATGGCACGACTCAAAGTCATGCCATGACTAAAAATGTATCCTGTTAATTATCACCCTCAATGCCCTGTTTTTTACCCCGCTCAGAGTCTCACGAAGTTGACTCTGAGCAAAGTCGTATAAAATATCTACAGAAAACTAGACCTAACACGAGGCTATGAATGGGGTTTTATAGGATACCAAACTTTAGTGACACTTGGAAAGTCCGCCACAATTAATAAATTTAAACAACGGTGTGGATCGAAGTGAGAGGAAAAGACATTGTGTTCTATTCCCCGCTCATCGTAGCCAGACGTTGTGATTTATTTATGCAAGTATCTGATAAAGAACTGAATTGGTAAATTCTAAGTAAAATGCCTACCGGCCCCCATGAGCAAAATATCAAGAAGAGATTTTATCAATGGAACTTTAATGGTGGCTGGTGCTTCCATACCTCCATTTGGATGTACTAGTGAAGCTGTTTTGGACACGCTCGATCCACTGTATTATCCGCCATCGTTAACAGGAATTCGGAGTAGTCACCCATGGTTACGCTTATGGCTGCTCAGCACTTTATGACTCCGACATGCCCGAAATGGCAAGAAATGGACGACAACCCTTTGGCCGAATTACCATTGCCAATATCGACTCCGCCCTTAGTTCTTATGCAAATGTTGCAATAGATCAGGCATGAAGAGCAGTGAAGGAATTGGGATAAATGATTCCTGCTATTGGAAATTGACAGCGGATGAGCGACGAGTTCCATGTTGTCAGCTGCTGGAAATTTCAGGTATGGAATTGGTGCTAAGATTGTGGGTTATTCATTTTAAAGCCCTTTTGCTTCGTTTTTTGTCACACTCCCGATACTGGTCCCTGGCTACTCCCGATATCTATATATCTATCGGGACACTGACCACTTAATAAATAGCATTTAACGGTTCTGTGTATTATTTTTAAAAGAGATAGTAGATACGGCCAGTGGTGGTTAGCCAACACCCGCTGGGTGAATATCCGTTATAGGCAAGCACTAAGAACTCAACACTGAATATTTTCGTATCTTAGTTAAATGAAGACGATAACAATCAATATACCGGAGAATGTAGATTTTGATGCTAAAGAAGCCAAAATGATCATTGCCACAAATCTTTATGAAAAAGGGAAACTCTCCTTAGGGCAAGCAGCCGAACTGGTTGGACTAATAAAAAGAGAATTTATGAGCGAATTGGGAAAATACGGAGTATCTATATTTGGTGAAACATTGGAAGATATAGACCGAGATTTCCAAAATGCGTAAATATATCATCTCCGATACGAGCTGCCTTA
>SDBV01000140.1_pt1 | contig 89214 bp, 121 predicted proteins | sample 2277081 | NCBI WGS metagenome assembly SDBV01 (sample SAMN10402039, study PRJNA504765) | marine sediment metagenome | isolation source: marine sediment core GS10_PC15, 223 cmbsf | place: Arctic Ocean: Southern Knipovich Ridge | collected 2010
TTTGATGCAGATAAACTTGATACTGTGGGAGCTATTGGTGTTGCCCGTGGTTTTGTCTGGGCTGGCAGAAATAATGCTAAAATATATACAAACATAGATATTAATGAATATATCAAAGATAATCTAGGTGGACAGATTAATGGAAGAATACAAGATAAAACTAAACATAGTCAACAAATAGAATTTGAAACCAAAATAAAATTTTTAGAGGATAAATTATACACCAAGAAAGCTAAAGAGATTTGTAGAGAAAGAATAGAATTCTATAAAAGCTTTTTAGACAGATTAGAAAAAGAAATTAATGGAGAATTATGAATCAGAGAATAATATTAATTAAAATATAATGCTTGGTTCTCCTATAGATGAAATTAAAAATAAGCTGAATATAGTAGAAGTTATTGGAAGCTATATTAAACTTACCAAAGCGGGCATAAATCACAGGGCTCTTTGCCCTTTTCATTCTGAGAAAAAACCCTCATTTTTTGTTAGTCCAACCCGTCAAATCTGGCATTGTTTTGGATGTGGTCTCGGAGGGGACATTTTTGGTTTTGTAAAAGAAATTGAAGGAGTGGAGTTTGGTGATGCTTTAAGAATTTTAGCTCAAAAAGCCGGAGTTGAACTAAAAAGAGAAAGTCCGAAATTAAGAACTGAAAGGCAGCGACTTTATGAAATTTGTGAGTTAGCAACTCTTTTTTTTGAAAAACAATTAGAATCAAAAACAGGTCAAGAAGTTAAAAAATATCTTATTGATAGAGGAATTAATCAAGATTCTATTGTAAAATGGCGGCTTGGTTGGTCTCCAGATTCTTGGCAAGGCCTGATTGATTTCCTGCTTTCAAAAGGATATCAAAAACAAGAATTAGTAAAAGCAGGCTTAGTAATTAGAAATGAAAAAGGTTCTTATTATGACAGATTCAGGACCAGAATTATGTTTCCTGTATTTAATTTAAGCTCTCAAGTGGTTGGATTCGGTGGAAGAATTTTCAAATCCGAAGATACTGCAAAATATATGAACACTCCAGCTACTTTGTTATATGATAAAAGTAGAATCCTGTATGGTTTAGATAAATCTAGAGTAGAAATCAGAAAAAAAGACTTTTGTATTTTAGCTGAAGGTTATATAGATGTGATCCTTGGTCATCAAGCTGGTTTTGAAAACATAGTAGCTACCTCAGGAACTGCTCTAACCCCTTTTCAATTAAAAATATTAAAACGATATTCGGAAAATCTGTTTACTGCTTTTGACATGGATGTTGCTGGAGATACAGCTACTAAAAGAGGTATTGATTTAGCTCAAGCCCAAGGATTTAATATTAAAATAGTTATTTTGCCTGAAGGTAAAGATCCGGCTGATGTTATTTCTGAAAATCCCAAAGAGTTTAAAAAATTCATTGAGAATGCTAAAGCAATTCTTGATTTCTATTTTGAGAATGCTTTTTCCAAAGCAGACCCAAAAACTCCTGAAGGGAAAAAAGAAATTTCAAAAGTCTTATTACCTGTTATTAAAAGAATTCCAAATAAAATTGAACAATCTTTTTGGGTTCAGAAATTAGCTAGGGGATTGGGAGTAAAAGAGGAAGTAGTAGACCAAGAATTAAAAAAAATTAAAACAGAAAAAGAATCACTTGGCTTGGAGCCAGAAGAAATGGAAAAAGCCCCTATCAAATCTCGTAAAGAGCTTTTAGAAGAAGGGTTGATTGTTTCTGTTCTGAAATCTAAATCTTTGCTTGATTCTGTTAATGAAAAGGATTTTGAATTTTTATCTTCTCAAGCTTGTCAAATTATTTCCTGTTTGAGAGAAAAAAAGGAAATTCCTTCTGAATTATCTGAACTTTTTAATTATTTAGCCCTAAGGGCTGATATTGACAAAGAGGAAGATGAAGAAGATATTGAAGAAGAGTGGTTAAACTGTTTGAAAGAAATTAAATCTTTAGTCATAAAAGAAAAATTAGATAAAATTTCTCAAGATATTAAAACAGCTGAACTTGATAAAGATTCTGAAAAAAGTAAAAAATTGATTGAAGAATTTAGTAATTTGGCAAAACAATTAAATGAAGAAAAAAGCTAAAACAAAAGTAAAAAAAGTTAAAAAACCAATCAAAGTTAAGGAAGTTAAAAAGAAGCTTAAAAGGAAAAGAGCAACCTTTGTTGGAAAAAAGATTGAGGTTAGAAAAAGAAAATCTTCTGTTTTCTCCCTCGAACAAGTAGAACGGCTAACAGAAAGAGGCAAAAAGCGAGGATTTATTACTTTTTCTGAGATTTTGTATTTCTTTCCAAGTATTGAAAAAGATATTAAGGGCTTGGAAATATTGTTAGAAGACCTAGAAAATAATGGAATAGTTGTTCAAGAGCCTAAAGACATTTTAGATATTAAAACAACCAAGAAGAAAAAAAGAGTTTTGAGAAGCAGAAAAATTGATCCTGTTCAGACCTATTTGAAAGAAGTGGGTTCTTATGATTTGATTACTCCTGAACGTGAAAAAGAATTGGCTAGAAAGATTGAAACTGGAGATGTGGAAGCTAAAAAGAAATTAGCCAGGGCCAATCTAAGGTTAGTTATTTCAATTGCCAAAAGATATGTTGGTCGTTCTCCTAATATGACCATGCTTGATTTGATTCAGGAGGGCAATTTAGGCCTTTTTAGAGCAGTTGAAAAATTTGATTGGAAAAGGGGATACAAGTTTTCTACTTATGCTACTTGGTGGATACGTCAGGCAATTACCAGGGCTTTAGCTGATCAGGCCAGGACTATTAGGATTCCTGTTCACATGATTGAAACCATTTCTAAATATACTAAAGCCAGAAGAGAATTGTTAAAAGATTTGGGTCGGGAGCCATTGCCTGATGAAATTGCAGCTGAAATGGGTCTTGAGGTTAATAAAGTAAGGCATATTATGAGAATTTCTCAGAAAACCATTTCTCTGGAAACTCCTGTTGGGGAACAGGGAGACAGTGTTTTGATTAAGTTTATTAAAGATGATAAATTAATTTCTCCTTCTACTAAAGCAGCTCGGACTTTATTAAAAGCAAGATTAAATGAGATTTTGGTTGATTTAACCCCTCGAGAACAAAAGATTTTATCTATGAGATTTGGTTTGAAAGATGGCATTACCTATACCTTGGAAAAGGTGGGTCAGGTTTTTGGCGTAACTCGTGAAAGAATCCGTCAGATTGAAGCTAAAGCTTTGGAAAAGATTAGAGAGCATGAGAAGTTGAAGAAATTGAAAGGTTATTGATAAATCATAAAAAATCAGATAACATTTAGTTATTCCGCGGTGGCGCAATGGTAGCGCGGGTGCCTGTTAAGCACTAGGTTGTAGGTTCGAGTCCTACCCGCGGAGCTCGTATTTTTGCCCGAGAGTTTTTCTCGGGTTTTTTATTGACAAATTTAGAATTAATATGGCATAATAAAAACAGAAAAAGGAGGGATTCAAATAAAAATAGTAAAATGGTCTTGCGAAGCTTGTGACAAGAGCGGGCTAGTCGAATATGATGAATCTCAGGACATTGAAAAATCAATACTTGTCAGACTCCAAGAAAATCATCACCAGACTTCTCAGGCGTGTAACAATCCTATAGAAAAGATTCAGATAGCTTTCTTAGAGGGGAAGGCAGCAAAAGAAGCTTATGAGGAGGCGAAAGCTAAAATCGTTGATAAGCTGATAGTCAAGTCCTTACAAAAAGGTTCTCTAGAATTTGCAGTAGCATTAGCTAAAACAGGAGCCTCAAAAGATGTCACAGAGAAAGTAGTGAAAGCTCTTATTGAACAAGGAGAGACTAGTCTCGCTAGAAGAGTTGCTAAACTTAACAAAAGAGAACTGAATGACGCAGAACTTATATCGCTGGTAAAAAATGTAGCGGAAGATGGAAGAATCAATCATGCCTTAAGAGTAGCTCATAACGCATCCTCAGTGGTTCAGGAAGCATTCTGGAATCACATAAGGGAAAAACATCCACAGCAAATGATATCAGTAGCCAGAACTCTTGATAGAGAATTAACCCGCAAGGAAATCGATGACTTAATAAAGTTCTTTGAACAAAAAGGCTTGAATGGGGAATACTTTCTCTTCTCAAAAAAGATTCCAAATGAGACAAAAGAGAAGCTACTCGCAATGTTTGAGTGGGGTGTTCCCGATGACACGACGATAGCAAGGGTTATAAAAGAAAAATTAACCCCCACAGAAATACAATTAATGCTAAAAACTGCCTATGAGGAGGAGTGTTCTATAGATGTCTTACTTCTTCTACGAATCACCTATGGAAGATACGGAAAAGTACCTACTAAAGAAATCAGAAAACTAGCCGAGATCATATAAAATCTAAAAGTTCAACAATGGGCTTTTTTATTTTAAATCTTCACAAAACAAGTTCTAACATCGTCCAGCCAGGGGAGCTCGTATTTTTACCCGAGAGTTTTTCTCGGGTTTACCTTGACAAAAAGATTATTTATTGTTATACTCAAAACAGTGAAAGCAATGACAGATACAGTTAGTATAGATGCTCATAAAACTGAGGCCAAGAAGCATCTCAAGTGGCTTCGCGAAGGGACCGAACTTTACGATGCTCGTCTCGAACGTCTTCATAGTGAAATTTCCAAGGGCGGTTTCACTTTTAAAGACATCGGTACCAACGAAGAAGAACTAGAGAGATTGCGAGTTAAAAGTCACAAGATTTTAGCTCATAAGTATCTCGGGTGGATTCGCAATAGAAACGAGCTTTACCACGAAACTTACGATCGTTATTTCGAACGTCTTCATAGTGAAGTTTCCAAGGGAGGTTTCACCCTTGAGGACATCGGAACCAGCAAAGAAGAGTTAGAGAAGCTAAGGATTAGAAATTGCAAGTATGCGGCTCAGACACATCTCGGGTTCCTTCGTGAAGGAATGTATAATCACGATGCTCATCTCAAATCTTTTCGTAGTGAAGTTTCCAGGGGTGGCTTCACTCTTGAGTCCATCGGTACCAGCGAAGAAGAACTAGTAAGCTTTCAACAAGTTACACAATAGTGTAACACCCCCCTTTTTTCAAGCCAATAACTAGGTTATTAGTTTGAAGAAGTTAAAAAATCGCCATTTAGGCGGTTTTTTGGTAGAATAATTTTATGAACCAAAGAGAAGAAAAAATATTAGCCACAATTAAAGAATTTGCCAATAAATTACCGAAATTTCCAGATGGGAGAATTGATTATTCAAATTCTGATATCGCCCCAGTGATAACTGTTTTTGTAAAACACAAAGATAAAATTCTTTTGCTAAAACGCAGTGATAAAGTCAGAGTTTATCAAGGAAAATGGAACACTGTTGCTGGCTACTTGGACGAGTTAAAACCTGTCCACGAAAAAGTGTTGGAGGAGATTCAAGAAGAGCTGGGTATTGACGAAGACAACATTCTATCCCTTCATATTGGAGAACCTTACGAATTTACAGACACTGAAGTAAGTAAGTCCTGGATTGTTCACCCTGTTTTAGTGGAATTAAAAAAGAAACCAGATGTAAAAATGGACTGGGAGCATACTGAATACAAATGGATTAAGCCAGAGGAATTAAAAGAATTTGATGTAGTTTCTAATCTTGATAGGAGTTTGGAAAATGCATTTAAGTGAATGGCAGGTGAGTTTTCTATATTAAAGAACCCACTAAACAGGTTCTAACATCGTAAAAATATTTCGGATAAACCGAGTTTATCCGATGGAAAGTTATTCCAAAACCAAGTTCTAATATTGTACCATCTCCGGAGCCAACTTTTTTACCCGAGAGTTTTTCTCGGGTTTTTGGTATAATAAAACAATATATTTAAAAATCAGAGATGAAAATTACTTTTCAGGATCGAGGACAAAGTTTAATTGGAATAATCATTGTTTTGATTGTGGTTAGTTTAATCAGCGGTGGTTTATATTATTATCTTTCAAAACAAATTCCAGAAGTGCCCGAAATTACCGGAAAACCAACCGAAGGAGAAATCGTTAAACTAGAAAAAGACGCCTTTTTACCGGAAGAACCAGAAGAAATTGTTCTACTCCCAGAGGAAGTGTCGCCAGAAGAAATAGAACCCGAAATCGTTTGTCAGAACGAATGTTTCCTAGCTGGGACAAAAGAATGTTATGGTAACGGTTATCGGGTTTGTGGAAGCTATGATACTGATAGTTGTTTAGAGTGGAGTTTGGTTGCTATCTGCTCTTTAAATACTACTTGTCAAAACGGAGCCTGTATCCAACGTACATGCTCAGATGGGACACCTGACATGCAGTGTTCAGTTACCAAGCCATTATATTGTCAAAACTTTAAGCTAGTTGATGTCTGTATGACGTGTGATTGTCCAGATGATATGGAATGCCAGCAAAATAATAGTTGTACAAAAATGGAGCTACAAGAAAACGAAGTATTTTTAATTGCCCCCAATGTTTTCGTTGTTAAAGATTATGGAACTTTACGCGAAAGTGATGGTACAGTTGATAGGCGTACTACATTAAAGAAATTTTATCAGTATGAGTCTGATGTGTATGATTTTATTAGTATATATCCGCAATTCGAAACGCAAACAGATGCGATTCATGATTATGCGCAAAACTTCACAGAAGGCATAGGCCACTATTTGTTTAATCGTACTAAAGAGTACGGCAGTAAAGGAAAATTATTGGGAATGAATGTTTTTAAAGAAATAGATTACTATTTTGATGATTTAAATATGGTCACTTGGGCAACGGGAACGCTGGTACATGAAACAGGCCATCAGTGGTTGGCAAGGGTTGGCAAAGAACTGGGTTTATTAGAACCACCTGGATGGTTTCATTGGCATGGTGATTTAAATCTTCATTGGGATCCAATGTTTGGTAAAGATTTTGTCGATCTAGATAATGATGGAAAATATGATGTTCTCCCTCCACCTTATTCTTTGGATGAAGTTATAAAAAGAAAAAAGTTTTCTTCTCTTAGTCAATATTTAATGGGACTTATTCCCTCAAAAAATGTTCCACCAATTGAAATTTTTGAATATCACGACTGGCCACTTGGTTATTTTACACTAAAAGATGTCGTATCTATAGAAGAAATAATAGCATTGGAGGGAAATAGGATTCCAACAAGCATAGAAAGTCAAAAATCTTTTCGAATGGCTTTTATTTTGCTTATAGAGAATGGCGGCGAGGCTACTGAAGAATCAAAAAAGATGATAAAAGAAATTGCCGAGAGTTTTCCTGTAATGTGGTTACATGCTACAGACGGTAGATCAATAATGAATGCTGATTTTTAGAATAAAAGAATCAAGATTACAATCAAATTTTATGCCTAGTTGCGAGAAAATAAATTTTTAAAAACGATGATTCTTAAATTTAATTAAGTACAAAACAGATTCTAACATCATCCAGCCAGGGGAGCAAATTTCCGCCTATTCTTTTGGGAGGTTTTTTGATTTAGACGTACAATCCATAAATGAGGACAAAAGCCCCCTAAAATATGTTATTATAAATTAATATCATTGACTCTTTTGTTATGGGAATAGAAAGGTGTTCAAAGTGTGGAGAAGAATATGAAAGCATGTATGTCCATGTCTGCGAAAAGACATCAGCTGAATGGTTAACGAACCGGCCTCGGCGTTGGAGTTCTGAAGACTCAACATTACTTATACTTTTAATAATATTGTCTACTTATATATCTTTACAAAACAACAACTCTTTAAGTTCGTTTATTCTTCTTGGTGCCATATCGCTTCTTTGGCATAAAAATCTAGGCAAAAGACTTTGAAAAAGTTAAAATAATTTGATATAAAAACATGGACAACAAACAGTCACTTTATTCTGATATGGAAATAAAACCTGATACTTTACGTAGTCCCAGCGATTTATTAAAAGAAGCTATTGAAATTTTTAAAGAAAGAGTAGGTGTTTTTATTACGATGGGGTTACTTTCTATGATCCCTTCCATACTCTTGCCTGTCATGGAGAGCCTATTCGATAAATTAACCCCAGGAATAATTAGCTCTATATTTGTTTTACTGCTGGACAGATTTATTATTTTTTTGTATTTTGCTGCTTTGCTTTGCTTGATTAGTAAAAGAAGTATGGGCGTAAAAGATTCGTTTCAAAAGGCACTTTATAAAATATTGCCGTTATTTTTGACAGGCGTTTTGACATTTATAATTACAACTTTAGGCTATGTTTTCTTGATCGTTCCTGGAATAATTTTTTCTATTCAATTTCAGTTCGTACCCTTCGTTGTCATCATAGATAGATTAAAAGGAAGAGCTGCACTTTCAAAAAGTAAAGATCTGGTGGGAGATAAGTGGCCTCAAATTATATGGAGATCATTCTTCATTCTATTAGTTTTAATGTCCACTTATTTCATTTTAGGTTTATTTGGTATAAAAATTATTTCAAAAATCGTAAACGCACTTGTTCCTCAAATAGTCATAATATATTACTTTCTCCTTTATGAAAATTTAAAAGAACAACATTCTGAGGTTAAGAAAGATTCTGTTTCTGTAGAATCTCAAATCGAAGATAGTATTCCTAATAAGAAAACTTTTCCGTTGTCCTTAATTTTATTTATTATTTTAGCACTTGTTATGGGATTTTTGATAAAGACGGGAATCATTAATCGCCTCGCTGAAAAATATATTCCTTTTTCTGAACAAAATATAGAACCTGAAGACGAAATTGCTTTTATTAAAGATGGCGACATTTGGTTGTTAAGTAAAGATTTGAAAAATAAAGATAAAATTTTGGATACTGAAGAAGCCATAATCGATTTCTCGTTCTCACCTGATGGCAAAATTATTTACTGGCTTAATGAACGAGGAGAAATTTTTAAAAAAGATGAGCAAAATGGAATAAAGTCTCTGGTTACTGTTGAGAAGAATATGAAAGAAGAAATTGAGGAAGGTTGGGAAGATTTTGAATCGTTTTCTTATCTCAAAGGCAAAGTAACCAATTTTTATTTATCACCAGATGGAAAATATATTGCTTATAAAACAGTTGAAATGTACACAGGTTGTTGCGCGGGCCCACCCAACATGCCTGTACTCTGGATAAGAATTATGAAAAATGATGGCACAGAAAAAGTTGAAATAGAAAAACCACCCGATCAACGGAGATTAGATATGAGTTTTGATAATTGGTTCCCAAATAGTAAAAAGATAATTTTTCATTTTCGCTCATTCCAGGAAGTTATCCAGGGTTCTCCTTTTTTCGAGATAGGGGTAAATGGAAAAAATCCCAAATTATATACTGCAATATATCAAGAAGATTATCCTGAACTAGGAGATACCATAACAGTAGCTAGAGCAAATCCGATTTTCTCGCCAAGTGGAGATAAAATGGCCTATATAAAAGGAGGATTATCTTATACTGGAGATTTGTGGTTGGCGAATAGCGATGGCACAGAAAAAATGATAATCCTAGAAAAAGATAAGACTGATTTTACCGCTAACATTAATTGGTCGGAAGATGGAAACTTATTGTCAGTTGTTGAATATCCAGGTTCAATAATTGTTTTGAATCAAAAAGGAGAAGTTATCTTAAAAACAAAAGTTGGGGAAGAAAGCATTACGGTAGGAGTTTTTTCTCTTGACAATAAATATCTTTCTGGAACTTATGAAAAAGAAGGATCTGAAATAATTTTTCTGGTTGATTTAATTACCGAAGAAAAAAAAGAATTTAAACTTCCGAGCATCGAAACTAAGTACGGGTTGACCATAACTCCTAAATTTTTCTCTAAAAATAGTAGATTATATTATTTCGTAGACCCTATAGACTCAGAAGAAGAAAAATTTCTCCCCCAGCTTTGGGTTATTGACACTAATACGTGGAGAAATTACAAAATAGTTGATGGTGTTTCACGAATAGAAAAATATATTCCTTTTTCTGAGCAAAACACAGAGGTTCCGAACATAGAAGTTCCAGAAGAAAACAAAAAGGAGCTCCAAGGAACGGAATGTGAAAAGTGGCTCAAAGAATGTGCAAAAGAAGAAGAGGGTCAATGTGGTCCTTGTGGATGTAGAAGTTGTTGTTCTGGGCTTGTGAGCCGTGATGTCACTCATCCTTATAGAAATGAGAACAATAAAGTTGTTTGCTTGGAAAATATGACTGCGTATATTTGTGTAAAATGTGGAGATGGAATTTGTAGTAAAAAAGAAGACTGGTGTATTTGTCCAGAAGATTGCCAAAAACCCGACCTCGAAGATTTAGAATTTTGAAACAGATAATCTCTACTTTTTAGTTTTTTGAACACGAACAGATCCAACACGCCAATAACTAGATTATTAGTTTGAAGAAGTTAAAAAGCCACCAATTGAGTGGTTTTTTGATTTAATTCAATACAAAACAAGTTCTAACATCGTCCAGCTGACAATAAAATTGGTACTTTAGCTCCAAAATTCTCAAAAAACCAAGTTCTAATATTGTACCATCCCCGGAGCTAGATTGGATAAATTTGTATATAGTTGGATGAAATTGTCTTATATATTTTGCCCGAGATTTTTTCTCGGGTTTTAATCTTGACAATATTGAATAATAATGTATAATAATATTGTGACGTTGAAAAAAGTTCTTTGGAATAAGGAGGCTTGAGAACAATTCAAACTCCTACTCATTTTATGACGGGAATGGTTCTGTTTGCGCTAATTAAAAAAATCGGGTTACCCTTGCAACTGGAATTATTACTAATTATAATGGCCAGTATTCTGAGCCATGGATTGTTAGATAAACTATCAATCCTGACATACCATCCCGAACTACCATTATATGGAGATATGTTTTGGGAAGAATATCATTATAAGATTCTTCCCATTGCAACTGCTGTGGCGGGAATAACGGCCTGGAATGAATGTGGACCAGTTATCTTGTTCACAATCATACCAGATCTTGATTGGATTCTCAGAAGCTATCTAGAAGAAAAACCCATACTTCATAATATAGTTTTCTGTTTCTGGAATTGGTTACCATCGCTTCCAGACTGGAGACTAAAAAGAAGTGGCGTAATAGTAGAATTGATTCTGATATTGCTATTGTGGTCAGCCTACCAACAACTAAACCTATCTCCTCATTTTTTTAAGACAATAATTTAATTATTATTTTAAAAAAGTTAAAAAATCGCCAAGAAGGCGGTTTTTTGATAGGATAAAGACATGAATGAAGAACAATTGGAAATTGTAGATAAAAACAATAATTCAATCGGTGAAATCAAATTGAGGTCTTTAGTGCATTCTACTGGTTTATGGCATAGAACAGTTCATATTTATTTCTTTCGTAGAGTGAATAAAGATATAGAAATTCTAGTTCAATTAAGAGCTAAAACAAAAGATTTAAGTCCTAATACGTGGGATACAAGATTTGGTGGGCATATAAAAGCTGGAGAAGAGTTAGAACAAGCAGTTGTAGACGAAGTTAAAGAAGAAGTTGGATTAGATATTGAGATTAGTGATCTAATTGAGGGAGAATGGAGAAAACGAGAAAAGTATCCTAATAATGAATTTACCAAAGTTTATTATCTTGAATTTGATAATGGTTTGGAAAAATTAAAGTTTAATGACAGAGAAGTACAAAAAGTAAAATGGATGTCTTTTTCCGACATTAAACAATTGATGAATGAAAAACCAAAAGAGTGGAATGGAAAATCGGATAATTTTGTGAAGATTATTGATTTTTTAAAATTAAAACTATTTTAATTATTACTTAAAGAACATAAACAGGTTCTAACATCGTCCAGATGACAATAAAATCGGTACTTTAACTCCAAAATTCTCAAAAAACCAAGTTCTAATATTGTACCATCCCCGGAGCTAGATTGTATAAATTCGTATATATTTGTATGAAATTGCATAGAGAAATCGCCAACAAGGCGGTTTTTTGGTAAAATAGCGAAATGACACAAAGAGTTGCGGTTATAATAATTAAAAAAGATAAAATTCTGCTTGTTCATCGCCGTAAACAAGGAAGAGAGTATTATATTATTCCAGGCGGTAGTGTTGAAGAGAATGAAACTAGTGAACAAACAGCTGTCAGAGAAGCTAAAGAAGAGACGGGATTAGATGTTGTTTTAGGAGAAAAAGTATACGAAGAAAAGAATAAGGGTAGATTAGAGAGTTATTTTTTAGTAAAAAGTTTTAATGGAGAATTAAAATTAGGCAATCCAGAAATTGGAAGACAATCAAAAGATAATGTTTATCTGTTAGAATGGATATTACTTAAAAATTTGCACAGGGTAAATTTATTACCTGAATCAATTAAGAATAAGATTTTGGGTACAATTAGTTAATAAACAGATTCTAACATCATCCAGCTGACAATAAAATTGGCATTTTTACTCCAAAATTCTCAAAAAACCAAGTTCTAATATTGTACCATCCCCGGAGTTATTGAGACCCGAGAGTTTTTCTATGAAGCTTGATTTTAAAGATAGTTTTGATAATTCTTGCTTTTTGATTTATAATTCAGAAAAGGTCGATGAAAAACCGATGAAAAATCAATATATTATGGCAACACAACAAAAAATTGAAAACTTTAAAAGGAAGATAGATGAATTAACGAGAAGAAAAGATGGAGTGGAGAGAAAGGAACAGGAACTTCAGCGCGAGAAAGATCAAATAGTAAGAGAGTTAGAAACTGCTCAAAAGGATATGCAAGAAGCTATAGAAGAGATGAAAAAAGGAATAAAAGGAAATTAAGAGCATCTTCTTGTTTTGTAGAATAAATCTTATTTAAAACTCATCTTTCTTACAATAATTTCTTTACCTGCCTCAATACAATCTCAGGTTCCTCATAAACCTCCATCCAATCTAAGGTTCTAACATTGTCCAGCCAGGGGAGCCAGCCTGTTTTATTATAACTTTTAGCTTTATTGATGATTATATGATTTTTGGAGCACAATGAAATACTCTCAAGCTAAACAAGGAAGAATATTTGTTATCCGTCTTGAAGACGGAGATATTATTCATGAAGAAATTGAGAAATTTGCTCGCGAGGAGTCTATTAAGGCCGCGGCATTAATTATCCTTGGGGCAGCAGATAAGGGTAGTAAGCTTACAGTAGGTCCAAAAGAGGGACGCGAAAAACCCATTGTTCCTGTAGAGCATATCTTAGATAATGTCAATGAGTTAGCAGGAGTAGGTACGATTTTTCCTGATGAAAAAGGCAATCCCAAACTACATATGCATATATCCTGCGGAAGAGAAGCATCAACCATAACCGGATGTGTGCGCATGGGTGTAAAAACCTGGCATATATTAGAGGTTGTTTTATTTGAATTAATTGATACCAAAGCAGTGCGTATCCTGGATCCAGCTACAGGATTTAAGATGCTAAAACCATAAGGAGAGATGCGAGAGTGGCTGATTGGGCGTGTTTGGAGAACACTTATACCTTAATATGGTACCCTGGGTTTGAATCCCACCTCCTCCGAGAGTTTTTCTCGGGTTTTTATTATTACACTTGACAATCATTCAATAATGACGTAGATAATGAATATGAAAAGTTCTTTAAAACAAAGAGGAGAGAGAAAATGAATTCTTGTTCAAACCCAATCTCTAAAACTGCACAGACTAAACTTGAAAAACTATTATTAAAAGTCTTTAAAACAACCAAAAGAAAATCTCAGGCCTGGTTAAAGAGAAAATTGAAGATCATGGGTGTTGAAGACAAATTTGCCACTATTATTGCCAGATATGAAGGAGCAAATGAAGACCTCCTTGAACTGAGCTCTCGGGGAATAAACCAATTCATCTGTTGTTTAATTGAAGAGTTCAAAAAAGCAGGATTTGATGAAAAAACAGCCCTAACAAACCTAGGAAGATTGAGAGAATTAAAACTTTTAGAATTACCAATAAGTCCACGCACTATCCTCGGAAACCCACAGACCTTACTTAAAAACAAAAAAGAATTAGAGCGTTTAGGCTTACCAGTAAATGGACTTAGCATCACCAGAAACCCACAGGTTCTACTTAAAAACAAAAAACAATTAGAACGTTCAGGTTTACCAGTAAATGCAAGGACTATTCTGCGAAATCCACATACACTACTTGAAAACAGAGAAAGATTAAAAAGATCAAACCTACCAATAAGCTCAAAGGCTATCATGCGAAAACCACAGATACCTCTCTTTTAAAACCATAATAGGTTGAGTCAACCTCCACCTTTTTTCAAGCCAAGAACTAAGTTATTAGTTTGAAGAAGTTAAAAAATCGCCAAAAAGGCGGTTTTTTGGTAGAATAAAAATATGAGAAAAAGAGAAAAATTACAAAAAAGATTAATTTATTTTGCTAAAAAACATTTAGGAAAGCCATATAAATATGGAGCTAAGCTCCATGAAGCTCCAAAAGTCTTTGATTGCTCAAGCTTTACCCAATATCTTTATAAGAGGATTGGCATTAATTTGCCCAGAAGTGCCCTTGATCAAGCTCATTTGGGCAGGTTGATTAATCTGAAGAAAGAAAACTTACAATTAGGAGATTTAATATTTATTAAAGGTAGCTGGGGTCATTATAACCCAGAATTTTCTCAAAGTATTGGTCATGTGGCAATATATATTGGTAACGGAAAGACAATCAACGCAAAATGGGAAAAGAACAGAAATGGCAGTAATAATAGTTATGTAAAAGAAGATAAGATTGAGAAAATACTAAGTCGCAAAGACTTAATAGTTATTAAAAGAATGCTTTAGGTTTTAAATAAAATAGGCCCTAACATTGTCCAGCTGGCAACAAAATTGGTACTTTAACTCCAAAATTCTGAAAAAACCAAGTTCTAATATTGTACCATCTCCGGAGCTAGGTTTTTTGCCCGAGAGTTTTTCTCGGGTTTTTATGATAGAATAATATAAAAGGTTGAATTAATATTAAAAATCTAGTTTATTAAATTAAAACAAAAAGAATCAAATGAAAAAAATTATTGTTATTCTTTTAGGAATAAGCATTTTGTTTGGTTTATTGTCTGTACCAGTTTTAGCAGAAGAAATAAATACTTCTTCGGCACAAGAACTTATTCAAAGATTACAACAACAATTAGAACAATTAAGGGTGCAGATAGAGACATTAATGGCAGAGTTAGAATCATTAAGACAGGTAGGGTTGGAAATAAAGGAGGAAGAAAAAGAGATTAAAGTAACCTTAAAACTAATTAGGCAGTTGCGGGAAGGTGTGACCGGTGAAGATGTTGAGTTATTACAAGAAATATTGGCAACAGATTCAGATGTTTATCCCGAAGGACTGGTTACAGGATATTTTGGTCCGCTAACGAGAAATGCAGTAAAAAGATTTCAGAAGATAGCAGGAATTGAACAGGTTGGAGTGGTCGGGCCTAAAACATTAGCTAGAATAAATGAATTGCTTGAAGAGGGTGCCGGCGAATCTGGTAAGGTGCCGCCTGGTCTTTTAATTGCTCAGGGAATTAGAAAAAAACTTGTCTTTACCCCTCAAACATTACCTGGACAGAAATTTCCTCCTGGTATTGCTAAAAAATTGGATGAAGAAACGCCCGGTGAAGATATTACACCACCTGTTATTTCAGAAGTTACAGTAACTGACATTACTGTCACATCAGCCAAAATTACTTGGTTTACCAATGAAGAAGTAGATAGTAAGGTTTGGTATGATACAGCAACTCCGCTTCTTGTAACAGACTTAACACCAATAGAAAGTTCTCCTGATATGGTATTAGATCATGAAATTACGCTCTCCAACTTGATCCCAGATACTACCTACTATTATCTAGTAAATTCTACTGATGAGGCGGATAATAATGAAATTAGCATCGAAAGAACATTCGATACACTCCTTGAAGAGTTAACCGAAAAAGAACAAGCTTGTATAGACTCTGGGGGAGAAATATCAACGATACTATGTTGCGAATCAACCGGTGATTTTCCAGATCTTTGTGTGGTTGGGGCTTGTGGCTGTGCTCCAGAGAATAGCCATGAAGTGAAGACTTGCGATTGCGGAACCGATGAATGCTTTGACGGAGATGAATGTGTAGAGGCATTATAAGTATATTTTTCTTAAGACTTCCTTCGGATAGTCAAAGACTTCTTTTTAATATAAAAAGTTCTAACCTCGTTCAGCCCCCGGAGCAAATTTCCGCTTATCACTCAGGCGGTTTTTGATAAAATTAAATAGAATTATGAGAATATTAAAATCAGAATTTGCTAAAAGTGTTATTGGAGACGATTATAGTTTGGGAGACAATTTACCACATGTCGCTTTTTTTGGTCGTTCTAATGCTGGGAAATCAAGCGTGATTAATTCTTTGGTCGGTAAAAAAAATCTTGTAAAAACAAGCAAGATGCCTGGCAAGACGCGCGAAGCGAATTTTTTCCGCATCAATGATGCCTTTTATTTGGTGGATTTTCCAGGATATGGATATGCTAAGCGTTCAATATCGCAGCGTAACAAAATGATTAAAAGGATTTTTTGGTATGTGGAATTTTCTAATGTGAAACCCAAAGCGGTTTTTCTCATCATTGATATTAATGTTGGTTTGACTATTCTTGATCTGGCGATGATAAAAATTCTTAAGGCAAACAAGCATAGAATTATCATTGTGGCAAACAAAATTGATAAATTATCTAAAACTGCTGCGTGGAAACAGCTTTTGTTAATTCGAAAAGAAGCGCAAGATATCTCGGTTTTAGGATATTCAGCCAGAACAAATCAAGGGAAAGACGAATTAATCAAAAAAATTGCTAGTTTTGTATAAAACAGGTTCTAACATCGTCCAGCCAGGGGAGCTCGTATTTTTGCCCGAGAGTTTTTCTAGGGTATTGATTTTTTAAATTATTTTTGATAAAAGAAAGCATAGATAAAATAATTTAATAACAATATGACACATAATAAAAAACGAAAAAGAAAAAATAGATTAAAAAAGAGAAAGTACAAAAACATTATTAAAAGAAAAAATAAAAAAATCGCTTAATAAGCGGTTTTTTGATTTAATTCAATAGAAAATAGGTTGTAACAACGTCCAGTCAAGAGAGCAAATTTTCGCCTATTCTTTTAGGCGGTTTTTTTTGGTAGAATATATTAAAGGTCAAAATATTAAATAACTTAAAAATAAAACAATGTTTGGATTAATTATTTTAGCAGCAGGCTTAGCCCTTTTACTTAGAAATATGGGTATGATTTCTGCAGAGGTTTGGGGCATTCTTTGGCCAGTCCTAATTATTATTGTTGGTTTGAAGTGTACGATGAAGAAGGGGTGTTGTCATCCAAAGATGAAAAAAGAATAAGTTTTTAAGTATCAAAGAATCGCCAATCAGGCGGTTTTTTGGTAGAATAAATATAGATATGAAGAAAAGTAAAACAATAATTTTAGGAATAATTATATTGTCTTTTGTTATTGGGGCTTATTTTTATCCTCAAATGCCTGATAAAGTGGCTTCACATTGGAATGTTCAAGGTGAGGTTGATGGTTATATGTCAAAGTTTTGGGGTTTGTTTTTAATGCCAATTGTTTCTATTGGATTATTGCTTCTTTTTATTTTGATTCCTAAAATAGATCCCTTAAAAGAAAATATTGAGAAATTTAGAAAATACTTTGATGATTTTATGGTATTAATGATAATATTCTTGTTTTATATTTATGTTTTAACTCTGGCTTGGAATATTGGTCTGAGATTTGATATGGGTCAGGCAATTATACCTGCCATGGGATTACTTTTTTATTATGTTGGAACTTTACTCACAAACACCAAAAGAAATTGGTTTATTGGCATCAGAACTCCCTGGACTTTAAGTAGTGACAAAGTATGGGAAGAAACTCATAGGGTTGGTGGAAAATTATTTAAATTAGCTGGCATCATTACTATTTTAGGATTGTTTTTCCTGAATTGGTTGTTATGGTTTGTTGTTGTTCCAGTGATTTTATTTGCTCTTTGCACTTTTATTTATTCCTATTTTGTGTATCAAAAAGAGTTAAAATTAAATAAATAAAAATTATAATTAATTTTATGAAAACAAAACAACTCACACTTTCTATATTGCCTGAAAAATTAGGCATATGTCATTTAGATGAAAAAAGCCCTATTCCTTTATGGGCCACAGATCATAATGGTTTTTGTTCTGTTAGCAAGACCAGAAATGAACTTTCTATTGTTTGCCCTCAAGATAAAATTCCTGGTGGTATTTTAGTAGAAAAAAATTGGCGGGCATTTAAGGTTCAGGGACCATTGGGTTTTGTTTTACCTGGCATTGTTGCTTCCTTAGCAACACCTCTGGCTAAAGCTAAAATTAGTATTTTTTATATATCAACGTATGAGACAGATTATCTTTTAGTCAAGGAAGAGAATTTGGAAAAAGCTATAAAGATCTTAAGCGCTTTTTGTAATATTATAAAATAAAAAGGGATTATTAACAAAATATATTATTTATAATACAAAAATGTTTGTAAGAGCAATAAAAACCAGACCATTTATTCCACCAAAAGACGATTTGCTTTCTTTGGTCAAAGAAAGTTTTTTAAACATTAAACTAAAAGAAAAATCAATTTTTATCATTACTTCTAAAATTGTTTCTATTTGGCAGGGAAGGTGCTTGTCTAGAGAAGAGGTAAAAGATAAAGACGAATTAATTGCTAAAGAAGCAGATTTTTATTTGGACAGAAAAGAGATACCGCATAAATATGTAATGTTAACGATTAAAGACAATATTTTACTTCCTAGCGCTGGAATAGACGAGAGCAATGCAAAAAATTATTATATTCTCTGGCCTAAAAACCCGTATAAAGCTGCTAAACAAATCTATGATTTCATTCAAAAAGAATACAAATTAAAAGAGTTAGGAGTAATTATCACAGACAGCAGGTGCACTCCCTTAAGAAGAGGAACTACTGGTATTGCTATTGCTTATTATGGATTTAATCCTTTAAGAGATTACAGGAAAACAAAAGATATTTTCGGAAGACAGTATAAAATGAGTTTATTAAATATATTAGATTCTTTAGCTGCTACAGGTGTTTTAGTAATGGGAGAAGGGGCAGAACAAACCCCAATAGCAATTATTCAAGATATTGACAATATAGAGTTTGGTAATATTAAGTTAGCTCAAGATTCTTCTTTAGAAATGGATAAAGATTCAGATATTTTTGCTCCTTTATTAAAAAGTGTAAAATGGAAAAAGGGAGGCAGTAAAAAATAATTAATCATTTAAACATATGAAATATTTAGGCAAAACAGATCCTCAAATGGAAGAATTATTAAAAAGAGAAATTGAAAGACAGGAAACAACTCTTATGATGATTCCTTCTGAAAATCATACATCAGAAGCTGTAAGAGAGGTTGTTGGTTCTGTGTTTCAAGATAAATACTGTGAAGGTTATCCTTACAAGAGATATTATCAGGGTCAAAAATATTACAATAAATTAGAAGAGCTTTGTCAGGAAAGAGCAAAACAAGCATTTGGCGTTCCTTTTGTTAATGTACAGGCCCTATCTGGAAGTCCTGCTAATTGTGCTGTATATTTTGGTCTTTTAGAGATAGGAGATAAAATGATGGGTCTAAGGTTAGACCAGGGTGGGCATATTACACATGGACTTAATATTAATTTTTCTGGAAAGTTTTACGAAAATATTTTTTATGGTATTGGAGAAAATGGACAAATAGATTATGATGCCATGGAGGAAATGGCAATGAGAGAAAAGCCTAAACTTATTATTGCTGGGATTACTTCTCATCCAATGAAATTAGATTTTGCTCGTTTTGCTGAAGTAGCTGACAAATGTGGAGCTTATTTAATGGCAGATATAGCTCATGTTTCAGGATTAATCGTAGCTGGAGTTTATCCTAATCCTGTTCCGCATTGTCATATTATTACTACAACAACCCATAAAACATTAAGGGGTCCAAGAGGGGCTTTGATTATGATTACTGAGAAGGGATTGGTTAAAGATCCTGATTTGCCTAAAAAAATCAACAAAGCCATTTTTCCTGGTTTGCAGGGCGGGCCTCATGAAAACAATATTGCAGGCATTGCTGTTGCTTTAAAAGAAGCTATGAAACCTGAGTTTAAGCAATATAGCCAGCAAGTCATTAAAAACGCATCTGTTTTAGCTGAGAATTTAAAAAAACAAGGTGCTGTTCTTTGTTGTGGCGGAACAAATACTCACTTAATTATGATGGATTTGAGGAATTTTGATATTTTAGGCAATACAGCAGCAGAAAGTTTAGAGGCTGCGGGTATTGTTGTGAATAGGAATTCAGTTCCTGATGATCCCAACCCTCCATTTTATCCGTCTGGCCTGAGGTTTGGAACTCCAGGCATAACTAGCAGGGGGATGAAAGAACAAGAGGCAAAATTAATAGCTGATCTCATGATAAGAGTTATTAAAGATGTTTCCAGGATTAAAAAAGAAATGGGTATTGGTTTTGATGCAGAGAAGAAATCTGATATTAGAAAACAGATTATTGAAAAGTCACAAGAGATTAAAAAAGCAAGAGAAGAAATAAAAAGGCTCTGCTCAAAGTTCCCTTTGAGCAAAGAATATTAAAATGAAACAATATCTTAGCGCTTTAAAGCAGATTATGGATAAGGGAATAGATAAGCCAAACAGAACTGGTATTGATACTAGGGCTTTGTTCGGAGTTCCAATGAGGTTTGATTTATCTAAAGGATTTCCAGCTGTCACTACTAAAAAGTTAGCTTTTAAAGCGATTAAAGCAGAGTTGTTATGGTTTTTAAAAGGAAGCAGTGATGTAAAAGAATTACAGAAAATGGGATGTCATATCTGGGACGGTAATGCAGAAGCTGATTACTGGAAACCTAAAGCCAGGTTTGATGGTGATTTAGGAAGAATATATGGTGTTCAATGGAGAAAATGGAAATCTCCTTATTCTGATGAACCGATTGATCAGATAGCTCAAGCAATAGAAAAGATTAAAACAGATCCATATAACAGAAGAATTATTGTTTCTGCTTGGAATCCTGCTGATTTGGATAAAATGGCTCTACCTCCTTGCCATATGTTTTTTCAGTTTTTTGTAGCAAAGGGTAAACTTTCTGTATCTATGTATCAGAGAAGTTGCGATATGTTTTTAGGAGTGCCTTTTAATATTGCTTCTTACGCTCTTTTATTATCTATGGTAAGTCAGGTGGTTAATTTAGAGCCAGGGGAGTTTGTTCATATATTGGGCGATGCGCATATTTATCATAATCATTTTAAGCAGGTTAAAACTCAATTGGCCAGAGAGCCATTTTCCCTGCCTCAATTATGGTTGAATCCTGAGATTAAGGATATTGATAAGTTTAAAATGGAAGACATTAAATTAATTGATTACAAGCATCATAAAGCAATTAAAGCTCCCATGGCAGTTTAATTTATGATTATTTCTATTATTGCAGCTTTGGGAAATAATAGAGTAATTGGCAATAAAAATGCTTTACCATGGGATTTGCCGGCTGACATGGAACATTTTCGAGAACTAACTATTGGTAAACCTATTATTATGGGCCAGAATACTTTTGAATCTGTGGGCAAAGCTTTAGCTGGCAGATACAATATTGTTTTGACCAGAGACCATAATTATAGAGCTAAAGGGTGTCAAATAGCTTATTCTTTAGACCAAGCAATTAAGTTAGCTGAAAAAAGTGAAATGGGTCAAAAAAGCAAGGAAGTCATGATTTGTGGAGGAGCTTCGGTTTATGCTCAATACTTAGTCAGGGCTGATAAAATGTATTTAACTTTTATTGATCACGATTTTCAAGGAGATGTTTTTTTTCCTGAATTTAGTAAAACAGAATGGAAAGAGGTCAAAAGGAATTGTTTTGATCCAGATGAAAAGAATCAGTATGCGTATTGTTTCGTAATTTTTGAAAGATCAAAGAGTTATTCACAATAAGAGTTGACAAAAAGAATGCTTTGGTATATGCTTTGAACAATCATGTTTTAATAACATGGTCGTGCTCAAAAACTCTCTTTTAAGATGAGAAGAAGAGTAGGTCGCAAAAATAAGAAAGTGTAATATAAGATGAACAAAAAACTATACGTAGGAGGTCTTTCTTACGAAGCCAGTGAACAAGAGCTTAAAGAATATTTTGCTCAAGCTGGAACGGTAGATTCTGCCAATATTATTATAGACAGAATTTCTGGTCGTTCTAAAGGATTTGGTTTTGTAGAAATGTCTTCTGAAGAAGAAGCCAAAAAAGCAATAGAAATGTTTAATGGCAAAGATTTTGGCGGAAGAAACCTTACGGTTGACGAAGCCAGACCAATGAAGAAAGATTTCTAAGACATCTTTCACCTTAAAGAGAGAAAGATTTTCAAAAGAAAAATTTCCAAGAGAGCTCTAATAAAAAGAGCTCTCTTTGTTTTATTTTTAGTTTATATGTTAAAATAAAAACATTATTTATGAAAAAGATTATTTCAATAATTATTGTTTTATCGACTATTATTTTAAGCTTTTATTTGTTGAACGAGATTCTTAAACAAGAAGAGGTTGAGCAAGTAGTTGAGGAGAGTGAGGAAGAAGAGGTAGCTCAAGAAGATTTAGTAATAGAAATTTTAGAAGAGGGCACAGGAGAAGAGGCTCAAAATGGTGATAGTTTAAAAGTGCATTATACAGGCATGTTAGAAGATGGCACCAAGTTTGATTCAAGTTTGGATAGAGGAGATCCTTTTGTTTTTACTTTAGGAGCAGGACAAGTGATTCAGGGTTGGGATTTAGGACTTTTAGGAGCTAAGGTTGGAGATAAAAGAAAATTGACCATTCCTGCAGATTTGGGCTATGGAGAAACTGGCGCTGCTGGAGGTAAAATTCCTCCTGGAGCCACTCTTATCTTTGAGATTGAAGTCTTAGAAATCAACAAATAGTTTTTATTGACTAAAATTAGAATTTGTGATAATTTAATCTTAGTAAAAAAGGTGAATAAAAATTGGTTGTCAGAGCAATTGTCCTAGTAAATACTGCAATAGGTCAAGAAACAGATATTCTGAAAGAGTTGCGGGGAATGGAAGAGGTCGAAGAAGCACATCTAGTGTACGGTGCCTATGATATAATTGCCATAATAAAAGCCGAAATTAGACAAATGCTTAAAGACCTTATTAACTTCAAAATCCGCCGCTTAGAAGGAGTTGATTCAACGCTAACAATGTTTGTTATCGAAAAACAACCAAACAACCATCTCAAAAATAGCACATAGACCCCATCTCCACATGTCCGAAAGGACGTTTTTCTTTTTGGATTAAAAATGGTAAAATAAAAATATATGGAGATTAAAAAAGAAAAAGTTTATGGGTTTTTGGTAAGATTTGAACAGGATTTAAGAGAGGGAATAAGATATTTGCGTGATGATTTGCAAAAAGAAGAAGCTAAAACTCTTTTTGATGCTGCTCGTTTGAGAGGTAATGCAGAGTTTGAGGACGATGAAGATCGTGATTGGACGTTAATGTATATTCGGGGAGATAATAGTTATGTTTTGACTCTTCGTCAAACAGAATAATTAAATATGATTGATGAAAAGGGTTTATTTTTTATAATAGGAATTTTAGTAATTGGTCTTTCTATTGTTTTTGAAGTAGAAACAAAAATTTTAGTTTTAGCCATTGGAATTGTAATAGCTCTTTTTTATAGCTACATTGATTTAACTAAAACTGATATATGATTTTAGGGATAGATAAGTTATTAAAGCTGATAAAAGAACAAAATCTTATTGAAGGATTAGACAAAGAAAATATTAACGTAGAGGGTTGTGGGGTTGATTTAAGGATAGGCGAGATCTATGAAATAGAAAAAGGCAAAGGTTTTATTTATCAAGAAACCAGAGACACTCCCAAGTATAATTTAATTGGTAAGTTTGAAAGAAATAAATCCACTAGCTTACAGAAAAAAATAAAGTTAGAGCTAGGAAAATTTTATATTGCCAAGACAATAGAAACGATTAATGTTCCCAAAGATATTTTTGGGATTTTTATACCCCGTGGTACTTTTTTTGCCAGCGGGGTTTTAGTTTTAGGTTTCAGAGTAGATCCTGGTTATCAAGGAAATTTTAGATTTCATTTGGTCAACTTAGGGGGCAGTGAGTTTGAAATAGAAATGGGAGCCAGAATTGCTAATATGATTTTTCTTAGAGTAGAAGGAAAAACTAATTTATATCAAGGACAATGGCAAGGCGGTAGAGCTTTTATTGAAAAAGAGGAAGAACAAACTAAGCAAGAGTTTTAATATATGAACGAGAATCATTTTGATGTAATAGTAATTGGAGGTGGTCCTGCTGGAATGATGGCTGCTGGCAGAGCTGGAGAATTGGGGGCTAGAGTTGGGCTTTTAGAGAAAAATCAGAAATTAGGTAAAAAGCTCTTATTGACTGGAAAGGGAAGATGCAATATTACTCATGCTGAATTAAATATTAGAAAATTTGTAAAAGCATTTGGTAAAAGAGGAGATTTTTTATTCTCTCCTCTTTCTTTGTTTGGGGTAAAAAACACCATTGAGTTTTTTGAAAAAAGGGGATTAAAGCTTAAAACAGAAAGGGGTCAGAGAATCTTTCCTAAGAGCGACAAGGCTCAAGATGTTTTAAATGTTTTGGTGCATTATTTAAAACAAAGCAATGTTAATTTAATTACTAATGCTAGAGTTGTAAAACTTCAAAAGAAAGAGAATAAAGTATTGAAAGCAATCTTAAAAGATAAAGAGATTATAGCTGATAAATATATTATAGCTACTGGTGGAAGGACCTATCCTGAGACAGGTTCTACGGGTAGTGGATTGTTGTGGGCTGAAAAATTAGGACATACTATTTCAGAATTAAGTCCTGCTTTAACTTCTCTGAGGATAAAAGATAAATGGATCAAGTATGTTCAGGGTTTGAGTTTAAAGAACATTAGAATAACTGTTTTGCAGAACAATAGGAAAATGGACACAAAATTGGGCGAAGCTTTATTTACTCATTTTGGCTTATCAGGTCCAATTATTTTAGAAATGAGCAGTAAAATAGGAGATTTATTGAAAAAAGGTGAAGTGAAATTGTCATTAGATTTAAAGCCAGGTTTAGATTTTTCTAAATTAGACAACAGAATTCAAAGAGATTTTCAGAAATATAGTAATAAATTATTTAGAAACTCTTTAAACGACTTATTACCCCAGAAAATGATTCCTTTGATTGTGAAATTGTCTGAAATTAATCCTAATAAAAAAGTAAATGCTATTAACAAGTCAGAAAGGCAAAAATTAGTCAAAATATTTAAAAATATTGAGATGATGGTGGGAAAGCTTTCTGGTTTTAAAAAAGCTATTATTACTAAAGGTGGTATTTCTTTAAAAGAAATAGATTCTAAAACAATGAAATCTAAATTAATTGATAATTTATTTTTTGCAGGAGAAATTCTTGATTTAAATGGTCCTAGTGGGGGATATAATCTTCAGATTTGTTGGACTACTGGATATTTAGCTGGGCAGAGTAGTGTATAAGTTGACAACGTTAATTTTAAAAGATATATTAAAGCCGACGATTATAGTCGGTTTTTATGAAATTCTCAACTAAATCTCAATATGGCTTAAGGGCTATGGTTTATTTAGCCAAAGTGTTTGATGATAATCAACCACATTCTCTTAGAAAAATTTCTGAAAAAGAAAACATTTCTTTTGATTACTTGGAAAAAATTATTTCAAAATTAGAAAAAGAAAATCTTGTTAAATCTAAAAAAGGTGTTAAAGGAGGATATTTGTTAGCTAAAACTCCTTCCAAGATAAAGATTGGAAAAATAATCAGGACTTTGGAAGGAAAAACATCTTTAGTAAAATGCATTGATCAAAAAGGAGAATATGTTTGTCCAATGGAGAAAAAATGTTTAACCAAAAGCTTTTGGAAAAAAATACAAAATTCTTTAAACTCTACTTTAGATTCAATGACTTTAGCAGACTTAATTAAATAATAATATGAGAAAAAAAACAAAAAAAATCTATTTAGATTATGCAGCTACTACGCCAGTTGATCCTCAAGTAATAAAGGCAATGGAACCTTACTTTTCAGAAGAGTTTGGAAACACCATGTCTTTGCATGGTTTTGGTCAGAGAGCTAAACAAGCTTTGGAAGAGAGTAGGGAAATAGTATCTGACTTAATGGGGGCTAAACCAAACGAGATAATTTTTACTAGTTCAGCTACCGAAAGCAATAATTTAGCTATAAAAGGAATTGCTTTTGCTAATCGAAACAAGGGGTGTCATATTATAATTTCCTCAATTGAACATCCATGTATTATTGAATCTTCTAAATGGTTGGAAAAACAAGGTTTTAAGATTACCAAATTAAAAGTTGATAAATATGGATTAATTAATCCAGACCAGGTTAGAAAAGCAATTAAAAAAGATACGATTTTAGTTTCTATTATGCATGCTAATAATGAAATAGGCACCATTGAGCCAATTAAAGAAATTGGAAAAATTTGTAAGAAAAAAGGAGTATATTTTCATAGTGATGCTGTCCAAAGTTTTGGAAAAGTATCTATTGATGTTAATAAAATGAATATAGATTTAATGACAGTTAGTTCTCATAAAATGTATGGGCCAAAAGGAGTAGCAGCTTTGTTTGTCAGAGAAGGAACTAAAATTGAACCGATTATCCATGGAGGGGGGCATGAAGCTGGTTTACGTTCTTCTACAATTAATACGGTAGCAATCGTTGGTTTTGCCGAGGCTTGTAAAATTTGTAAAAGAGAAATGAAAAAAGAGAGCAAGCGCCTTACAAAGCTTAGAGATAAATTAATCAAAGGAGTGCTGGAAAAAATTGAACTTTCTTATTTAAATGGCCATCCTAAAAAGAGATTGTCTAATAATATCAACTTTTCATTTTCTTTTATTGAAGGAGAATCTCTTATTATTCAACTTGACCTTTTAGGAATTGCTGCTTCCACTGGCTCTGCTTGTTCTTCTGAAAAACTAGAACCAAGCCATGTGTTTTTGGCAATTGGACTAAAGCCTCAAGAAGCTCATGGTTCTTTAAGATTGACTTTAGGAAGATGGACTACTGAGAAAGAAATAAACTATACTTTAAAAGCTTTAGTTCAAGTAATAAAGAAATTAAGAAAAATCTCACCTTTTAAAAAATAACTATGGCACTTTATTCAAAAGAAATCATAAAACATTTTAAAAAACCAAAGAATGTGGGGAAGATTAGAAATGTTGATGGAGTGGGCGAGGCAGGAAATTTAATTTGTGGCGATGTTATGAAGCTTTATTTAAAGGTTGGAAAGAATAGAAAAGGAGAAAAAATTATTAAGGATATCAAATTTGAGACATTGGGTTGTATTGTTGCTATAGCCAATACTAGTTTGCTTACTACTTTAGTAAAGGGTAAAAAGATAAAAGAGGTCTTAAAAATTAAAAAAGACTATTTAATAAAAAGGTTAGGGAAACCCCTTCCGCCTATTAAAATTCACTGTTCAGTTTTAGCTATTGATGCTCTTCGGGAAGCAATTTACGACTATTATTCAAAAAATAAAATAGAAATTTCTGAAGAATTAGAAAAATATCATCAAAATGTAATAAAAACTAGGGAAAAGATAGAAAGAAAACATAAAGAATTCAAAAAATTTGAAAAAGAAATTTTAGAAGAATAAAATATGAGCAAAAAAGTTATTATAGCTATGTCAGGTGGGGTGGATTCTTCGGTTGCTGCAGCTCTTTTAAAAAGGGCTGGTTTTAATGTAATTGGGGTTTTTATGAAGTTTTGGACAATGCCTAAAAAGAATGGAATAGTGGGGGCTTGGAACAGATGTTGTTCTCCAGAAGCGGAAAAAAGAGCAAGGAAAGTAGCAAAAATTCTCAAAATTCCTTTTTACGTTTTTAACTTTGAAAAAGAATTTAAAAAAAGAATTGTTGATTATTTTTTAGCAGGGCATAAAAAGGGTATTACTCCTAACCCCTGTGTGGTTTGTAACAAAAAAATAAAATTTGGACTATTATTAGAAAAAGCTTTGACATTAGATGTTGATTATGTGGCGACTGGCCATTATGCCCGGCTTAAGCAAAACAAGAATACCATTCACTTACTTAGAGGGAAAGACAAAGAGAAAGATCAATCATATTTCTTATGGCAGCTTAATCAGAAGCAATTAAAGAGAATTTTATTTCCGGTTGGAAACTATACTAAAAATCAGGTGAGGGGACTGGCAAAAAAATTTAAATTACCAGTTCTCAGTATTCCAGAATCAATGGAAATTTGTTTTATTGAGAACACAATTAACAATTTTCTTTCCCATTATCTAAAAACAAAACCCGGAAAAATTATAGACGCTGAGGGAAAATTAATAGGGGAACACAAAGGTCTTCATTTTTACACAATTGGCCAGAGAAAGGGAATAAAACTTGTTGGAGGACCTTTTTATGTTTTTAACAAAGATTTAAAGAAAAATCTTTTAATGGTTACTAAAAATGAAAAGGATTTGTATGAAAAAGAATTACAAGCTAAAAATGTTAATTGGATTTCTGGTAAAGTTCCAAAATTTCCTTTAAAAATAAAAGCAAAAATCCGTTATGGTCATCAATCAGCTTCGGCGGTTATTACCCATAGTTTAAAATCTAAAGTTTATAATTTAAAGTTTAATAATTTCCAACGAGCAATTACTCCTGGTCAATCAGTAGTTTTTGTTAAAGGTCAAGAACTTTTAGGTGGAGGAATTATTTGTTAAAAATATGAAAATTTTACCCAAAAAAGGAATACTTATAGCTTTTGGAGAGCTTTTTTTAAAATCAAAAGGAGTAAGTAAAATTTTTAAAAGGAAATTAATTCAAAACCTTTCTTTTTTCTTTAGGAAAAAAGGTTTGAGTTTTAATATCCATTTATTTAGAGAAAGAATTTTTATTGAAACCTTAGAAATTAGAAAAGCCCAAATTATTATAAAAAAGGTTTTTGGAATTGCTTGGTCGGCTGATTGTTTATTTTTCCCAAAAACTAATTTAAAAGAGTTTTCCGGCTTTGTGAGGAAAAATTATCCAAAATGGATTAAAAAGAATCAAACCTTTGCTATTAGATTAAAAAAAGGAGGAGAAATAAAAGAAAGTAGAGAAAAAATTATTAATGAAATTGCTAAAGACATTAAAAGAAAAGTTGATCTTTCAAAGCCGAAGAAAGAAATTTTTGTTGAGATTAGAAAGCAGGGATGGTTTTTATATTTTAAAAAGAAAAAAAGAGCAGGAGGGTTACCAGTAGGAACTGGTGGAAGAGTACTGTCTTTAATTTCAGGAGGAATTGATTCTCCAGTAGCTATTTATTTAATTTCAAAAAGGGGAGTAAAAAACATTTGGTTACACTTCCATAGTTTTCCTTTAGTTTCTAAGGCCAGTATTGAAAAAGTAAAAGAATTAGCAAAAAAATTTTTAAATTATCAACCTTATCTCAAAATCTATTTTATTCCATTTCATAAAGCTCAGATGGAGATTAAGGCAAACAGCCAGCCAAAATATAGAATCTTACTTTATCGAAGAATGATGCTAAAAATAGCCCAAATTATTGCTAAAAAAGAAAATTGTCAAGCTTTAGTTACTGGAGAAAGCTTGGGCCAAGTAAGTTCCCAGACCCTACCCAACATTGAGATTATTGAAGAGGGAATAAAAATCCCTATTTTTCGACCTCTAATTGGTCAGAATAAAGAAGAGATAATTGATTTGGCAAAAAAGATAAAAACCTTTCAAATTTCAATAAAACCTCAAGAAGATTGTTGTACTTTATTTGTTCCAAAACATGCTACTGGAAAAGGCAAAATAGAAGAAATCCAAAAAATAGAAAAAGAATTAGATATTAAAAAAATAATTCAAGAAACAATTAAAGAAACTGAAATCGAAAAATATTAGGTAATCAAGACTTTTTCTGGCTATTACACCTAAATGAGATTTTATTGAGAATAACCTTGATTTTAAGGGGAAATATATTAAGATAACATAGTTATGAGAAAAATTATTTTTAGCATTACTATTTTAATTTTACTGTTGACCAGCTTTGATTTTGTTTTGGCTCAGCCTGGAAAAGCTGAGATAACGTTTTTTTACAGCGAAACTTGTTCTTATTGTCTAAAGGAGGAAAAATTTCTAAATCAACTGGAAGAAAAATATAATGATTTAGTAATTCATAGATATAATATTGCTGACAGAGAAAGTGTTGAATTGTTAAAGGACTTATACCAACAATATCAGGTTCCTGAAGAACAGTGGGGAATGATTCCAGCCACCTTTCTTAAGGAAAAATATTTAATAGGTTATGGGGGAGACGAAACTACTGGAAAAGAGATTGAAAATTGTATAAAAGAATGTTTGGTTGAAACAGAAGAGAGTGAGACAGGTTTAATGGAAGCTTCTTTAAAAAAGATTAAACTTCCAATTTTGGGTGAGATTGAGATTTCTAATTTTTCTCCCTTGCTTTTATCTGTGGTTTTGGGAACTTTAGACGGCTTTAATGCCTGTGCAATGATAGCTTTGGGTTTTTTATTAAGCGTATTAATAGCTTCTTCTGGTACTAGAAGAAGAATTATTTTAATAGGAGGAACATTTATTTTGGTTTCTGGCTTGGTTTATTTTTTGTTTATTGCTACTTGGCTTAATTTGTTTTTAATAACTTTTAATATAAAATTTATTACTAATCTGGTAGCAATTATTATTATTTTGTCTGCCATTTTTATTTTAAGAGATTATTTTACAGATGTGATTTGTAAGCTATGTGAGACTGATCCTGCAAAACAAAACATTTTTACTAAAATCCAGCAAAAACTTTTTGCTAAAATGCAGCAATTTTCTTCAACAGATGTGCCTTTACCAATAGCTTTATTGGGAATTGCTGTGGTAGCAGCTGGGGTTAATATGATAGAATTAGCTTGTTCTTTTGGATTGCCTTTGGTTTTTACCAAAATCTTGACTAGCTGGAAGTTGTCTAAAGCTTCTTACTATTTTTATCTTTTGGTCTATATTCTATTTTATATGATAGATGATTTTGTTATTTTCTTAATTGCAGTATATACTTTAAAAATAACTCAAACATCTCAGAAATACTTAAAACTAGTCACTTTAATTTCTGGGATAGTACTTTTGATCTTAGGATTAATAATGTTAATTAATCCTGAAATATTAATACTTAGTTAAATATATGGAGGATTTAAAAAACAAGGTAGTAGTTATTACTGGTGCCAGAAGGGGAATGGGCAGGGCAGATGCTTTGCTTTTTGCTCAGAAAGGCGCCAAGGTTGTTGTCTCTGATATTTCTCAAGAAGATTGTCAAAAAGTAGTTGATCAGATTGAGAAAAAAGGGGGACAAGCAATTGCTGTCAAGTGTGATGTTTCTCAGAAACAAGAAGTAGATAATTTATTTCAGAAAACGATTGAAAAATTTGGTCGGGTTGATGTTTTAGTAAATAATGCTGGAATTTGTGAGTTCAAACCCTTTTTAGAAATGACTGAAGAGGAATGGGACAGAACATTGGATATCAATCTTAAAGGATATTTTTTGTGTGCCCAGGCCGCTGCCAAAGAAATGGCCAAGCAAAAATCTGGAGTAATTGTTAATGTTGCTTCAGTAGCTATGGGACAAGTTGGAGTTGGTTTTCTAAACATTGTTCATTATTGCGCTTCAAAAGGTGGTATTGCAGCAATGACCGAAGCCATGGCCCTAGAATTAGCTCCTTATAATATTAGGGTTAATGCAATTGCTCCCGGAATGATAGAAACTCCAATGCTTGATTCAATAAAGCAAGATCCTAAAGCAATGGAAGGAATATTAGCTAGAGTTCCCCTTAATCGAATGGGAAAGCCAGAAGAAATAGCTGATTTGGTTGTATTTTTAGCTTCAGACAAAAGTTCTTATATTACTGGCTCAATTGTTGTAATTGATGGCGGTTGGTTGGCAGGATAAATGAAGAAAATTACCAAAGATACTAGTTTAACTAAGATTTTAAAGCATTCAGAGGCTGAGAAGATTTTAGCTAAACACAATGTTCCTTGTGTGACCTGTCCTTTTGTCAAAATGGAAATGGACAAATTGAAAATTGGTCAGATTTGTAAAATATACGGAATTGATATTGATAAATTGCTAAAGGAATTAAACAAAAAGTTGGATTAAGGGGCTTGACTATACTTTTTGCTTAAATTAAGTTAAAGTAATCTAATATAATTCATTTTACCCAAAGGTCGGTTTTAAAAATTGATAAATTAATATTTTTATTATTATGGCAGAAAAAATTACAGGATATTGTGTAAGGTGCAAAAAGAAGAATACGGAAATGAAGAATCCTAAATTGGTCAGTCTAAAAGCAAAAGGAGGGACAAGCAGAAAGGCTGTGACAGGAAACTGTGTTAACTGTGACACAAAGATGTTCAGGTTTGTGAAACAGGACTACGAGATTCCCAAATAGTGATTAAAATTTACTATAGGTTCAGCCTAGGTAAAAATATTCTAGAATATTTTAGTTAAAAGCCACCAAGGGGTGGTTTTTAATTTTGGATATTTTAATAAAAAATAGGCGTCAGCTTTATAGCCGAGCGCCATGTTGGGGAGGAACGTCAGTGCTTTTTAGTCCAATGGCACCTTGAAAATATTGAAAGATATCTTGTTATAGCTTTTATTCCAAGCTATTTCTACAGAAGGAGCCCCTGATAAGAAAAGACTTTCTGGTTGAAGTGGTGCATTTTTGCTACAGGGGAAAATTAGAGCACCGAAAGGGTGATTGTATTGATCACTTTCATATCCCTTTCTTGCAAAGATCCTGCTTCCTGTGGGCCAGTCGGTAGGGATTTTTGATGAGTTTTGCTCCATCCACCTTTTGTTTTGTTCTATCTTTTCTAGAGAGAACTCAATGACGGCTACGTATGGAAATTCAACGAAGGTCTGTGTTATTTTTCCTCCAAGGATTTCAGCGGCTTCTTGAAAGTCATCAGCTTGTATAACCGTCAGGGGCAAGGGTCTTCTGTCTATACTGTCTGCCATCGGCTTTATTATGACAAAATTATGTGTCAATTCTTTTCACTGATTTTATCTTAATACATTATTATTTTTTTTCAACCCCCGGGAGTATCTGGGGAATTTTTGATATACTGTAAAAATGATTGAGATAGATAAGAAATTGAAAGCATATTTTCTGATAGTTTTAGCGTATTTGAATATTTTGGCTTGGATTGTTGTTTTTGATTTAACTCAAAATAATTTAAAGGTTGTATTTTTTGATGTTGGTCAAGGAGATAGTATTTTTATTCAAACTCCTCAAAAACACCAGATTCTGATTGACGGAGGCCCAACCTCTGTAGTTTTAGAAAAATTGGGGAATGAAATGCCTTTTTATGATAGGACAATAGATTTAATAATTTTGACCCATCCAGAGCATGATCATATTGGAGGATTGATTGAGGTTTTAAAAAGATACAGGGTAGAAAATATTTTATGGACAGGAGTTTTAAGAGATACAGCTGAGTTTAAAGAATGGGAAAGATTATTGGTTGAAGAAAAGAACGCAGTAATTGAAATTGCCCAAGCCGGTCAAAGGATTGTTTATCCAGCAAGTACTCTTGAGAAAACAGTAAACATGAATATTTTATATCCTTTTGAAAATCTTGATAAACAGATAATAAAAAACACAAACAATACATCAATTATTATTCAATTGATTTTTGGAGAAAATAAATTTTTATTTACTGGAGATAATTATAAATCTGTTGAGCGAAAGTTAATTGAAAGAGAACTTTTATTAAAATCAGATATTCTTAAAATTGGACACCATGGAAGTAAGACATCAACGAGTGAAGAGTTTATTGAAGCTGTTGATCCAGAAGTTGGAGTAATTTCAGTGGGTAGAGAAAATAGTTACGGACATCCAACGCCTGAGGTGCTTGAGATTTTAAAAAAATATGGTATAAACATTTTAAGAACTGATGAGCTGGGAGATATTAAAATTATCTCTGATGGTCAAACCATAAAAGTCATTAATCATTAAAAAAAATGAAAGATATCCAATTTCCTGTTTTTAAAACCAAAATTAAGGGTTTAGATAAAAAGTTTGATTTAATAAATCCTGAATCAAGAAAGCAATATTTTAAAGCAAAAGCAGGGCCTGAAATTCAAAAGATTAAAGATTATTTAAAAACTAATTCTTTTATTGCTTATCTTTTAGGAAAGAAAAGCGCTGGTAAAGGCACTTATGCTAAAATGTTTGCTGAAGTTATTGGTTCAGATTCAGTTTCTCATCTTTCAGTCGGGGACATGATAAGAAATGTTGATAAAGAATTAGTTGATGAAGAATTAAGAAAGGAATTAATTGCTTATTTAAAAACAAATTATAGAGGATGGATATCGTTTGATAAAATCTTAGATTCTTTAGAAAACAGAAGTACTAAGACCCTATTACCAAACGAACTGATTTTAACCTTAGTGAAAAGGGAAATAGAAAGATCAGAAAGAAAAGCTATTTTCCTTGATGGTTTTCCAAGGAATTTGGACCAAGTTTCTTTTTCACTTTTCTTTAGAGAATTAGTTGGTTATAGAGATGATCCAGATGTTTTCATTTTATTTGATGTTCCAGAAAACGTAATTGATCAAAGGATAAAACTGCGTAGAGTTTGTCCTGTTTGTAATACTTCGCGTCATTTAAAAACCCTTCCCACAAGCAAAATTGAATATAATAAAGATAAAGATGAGTTTTATTTAATCTGTGATAATCCAGATTGTCCAGAATGTGGAAAAGTAAGATTGGTTGGAAAAGAGGGAGATGAACTTGGAATAGAGAGAATCAGAGAAAGATTAGATATGGACGAAGAAATTATTAAAAGAGCGTTTTCTTTATATGGAATACCCAAGATTCTTTTAAGGAACTCTGTTCCAAAAGAAACTGCTCTTGAATATTTTGATGATTATGAAATTACGCCAGAGTATGTTTATACTTGGAACAAAAACAGGAATGTGGTTGAAGTAGAAGAAAAGCCATGGGAAATTACTGATGACAAGGGCGTTGCTTCTTTTAGTTTGTTACCACCTCCAGTAGTTGTTTCATTGATAAAACAATTAGCAGATATTTTATCTTAAGTTTGACAGAGGTTTTAGTAGATTAGTATAATTAATGTAGCCCTGTAAGTTTTTAGATACATTTGGGAATATAACTTTAAAAAGGGAGTCTGATATGATTTGCAGCCCGTGGGTTGCAACTTAGGACACCCACTTGAATTCTTTTTCCAATTGAACTAAGAGCCACAGGGCTTTTGGTTTTAGAAAACAAAAAACTGTCTTTTGGGACAGTTATTGGTTTAAAATAAGTCGGGGTGCCGAGAATCGAACTCGAATCACAGGACCCCCAGCCCTGCATAATATCCATTATACTACACCCCGGGCTAACAGAGATTACTTGCGTTTAGCCAGGGTCTTGATACATTTAGTGCAAGCTAAAATTCTTTTTCCAGCAAAATTTTTAAACATGGGCTTTTTAATTCCAATTGGAATTCTAACCCATTGTAGATTGGGCTTTTGTTTTCTTTTATTAGGTGCTGGATTGTATTTTCCTCTTAATTTGTTTAAGCGCCGAGCAAGATTTCTTTTTTTGGCGCAGATTGGACATTGTTTCATAATGAACCTATCTTATCAAAAGTTTTATTTTCTTTCAAGCCGGATTCTGATATAATTAATTTTATCGAATAATATGTTGGTTTCAATTTTTACTTTAATCATTCTATTGTTTTCTATTATTATCCATGAGATTGCTCATGGCAGCGTTGCTTTATATTTGGGCGATTCCACAGCAAAACACCAAGGTCGTCTGAGCATAAATCCTTTAAAGCATTTAGATCCTATAGGTTCTTTTATTGTCCCTTTGTTTCTATTTATACTTACTGCAGGCAAGGGGCCAATTGTGGGTTGGGCTAAGCCGGTACCAATCAATCCTTATAATTTTAAAGACCAGAAATGGGGAAGATTAAAAGTGTCTATAGCTGGACCAGCCGCTAATTTTTTAGTTGCTATTTTTTTTGGATTAATAATTCGTTTTTTTCCTTTGAGCAGTGCTTTTTCAAGCTTATTAAGCATTATTGTTTTTTATAATTTCTTATGGGGATTATTTAATTTAGTTCCAATTCCGCCTTTAGATGGTTCTCATATTCTTTTTTCTTTATTACCAGAAAGATTTTCTAAGATTAAATTTATTCTTAACCAATACAGAATATTTCTACTAGTTTTCTTTATCATTTTTTATCTTAATTGGTTATTTGATATTGCCATCAGCCTTTATACCTTAGTAATCGGTTGATACAATTTATTGACAATGATTTTAATTCTTGCTAATTTCTTTAATTATGCCAACTATAAGACAATTAATTAGAAAAGGAAGGAAAAAGATTAAAAAACGAGCTAAAACACCAGCTCTTGATTTTAATTTTAATGTTTTGAAAAATCGACGCCAACTAGCTTCAACCCCATTTAAAAGGGGAGTTTGTATTAAAGTTTTTACTACAACACCCAAAAAACCGCATTCAGGCCTAAGAAAAGTTGCAAAAGTGCGTCTTAGTAATGGAAAAGAAGTTACGGCCTATATTCCAGGCGAGGGTCATGATTTACAAGAAAACTCAGTGGTTTTAATTAGGGGAGGAAGGGTAAGAGATTTGCCTGGAGTAAGATATCATATTGTTCGAGGTAGGCTTGATTCGGGTGGAGTAGAAAATAGAAAAACAAGCCGTTCAAAATACGGAACTAAAAAGAGTAAATAATTATGGCTAGAAAAAAAATAGAAAAACGTCAAATAGAACCAGATCTTATTTATAGCAATATTTTAGTTGCTAAATTTATTAATAAGGTTATGCAGAGGGGAAAGAAATCAGTTGCCAGAAAAATTGTTTACCAAGCTTTTGAGGAAATCAAAAACAAAACCAAAAAAGAGCCTCTGGAAATTTTTGAAAAAGCAATTCAAAATACTTCTCCCTTGGTTGAAGTGAAATCAAAAAGGGTTGGAGGAGCTACTTACCAAATTCCAAGAGAAGTAAAGGGAGACAGAAAACAGACCCTGGCTATGCGTTGGATACTTGATGCAGCTAAAAGTAAAAAGGGAAAACCAATGAGAGAGAAATTGGCTGAAGAGTTGATGGAAGCTGCTGAGAATAAAGGAGCCGCAATTAAAAAGAAAGAAAATACTCATCGAATGGCTGAGGCCAATAGAGCCTTTGCTCATTTTAGATTTTAAAACATGGCCAGAACATATCCAATTGAACGTTATCGTGATATAGGTATTATTGCTCACATTGATGCTGGTAAAACCACCATGAGTGAGAGAGTTTTATTTTATACTGGAATTTCTCATAAAATTGGAGAAGTTCATCATGGAGAGGCTGTAATGGATTGGATGGAACAAGAAAGAGAAAGAGGAATTACTATTACAGCTGCAGCTACAACTTGTTTTTGGACTCCTCTTGGTGCTGAGAAAAACAAGGAAAATCAATACAGGATCAATTTAATTGATACTCCAGGTCACATTGACTTTACGGCTGAAGTTCAAAGATCTTTAAGAGTTTTGGACGGAGCTGTGGTAGTTTTTGATGGTGTTGCTGGAGTAGAGCCCCAATCAGAAACAGTCTGGAGGCAGGCTGATAAGTTTCTGGTTCCAAGAATCTGTTTTATTAATAAAATGGACAAAATTGGAGCTGATTTTGAAATGAGTATAGGAACAATTTTGGAGAAATTATCTCCTAATGCAATAGCAGTTCAGCTTCCAATAGGGAGTGAAGATAAATTAAGCGGAGTAATAGATTTATTAACAATGAAAGCTTTAAGATTTGAAGGAGAACTTGGTGAAATTGTAAAGATCGAAGAAATTCCAGAAGAGCTTAAAGCAAAAACTCAGGAATGGAGAGAGAAATTAATAGAAAAAATTGCATCTGAAGATGATGTTTTAACTGAAAAGTTTTTGGAGAAAAAAGAAATTTCAGTTGAAGAATTAAGAAAAGCTTTAAGAAAAGCTACTATTGCTTATAAACTTATTCCGGTTTTCTGTGGTTCAGCTTTAAAAAACATTGGAGTTCAAACCATGTTAGATGGGGTGATATATTATTTACCCAGCCCAATTGATCTTCCATCAATTAAAGGAACTGATCCTAAAACTGGTAAAGAGATAGAAAGAAATCCCGATGACAAAGAGCCCTTTGCTGCTTTAGCTTTTAAAATTGCAACTGATCCTTATGTTGGAACTTTAACTTTTTTTAGAGTTTATTCTGGTTCTCTAAAAAAGGGTTCTTATTTATTAAACTCAACCACTGGAGAAAAGGAAAGGATTGGTCGTATTTTAAGAATGCATTCAAATCAAAGAGAAGAAGTAGATGAAATTTTCTCAGGAGACATTGCTGCCACTGTTGGTTTAAAAAACACAAGTACTGGTCATACTCTTTGTGATGAGAATAATCCGATTGTTCTTGAAAAAATTAGTTTTCCAGAACCTGTTATTTCTATTAGAATTGAACCCAAAACTAAGATTGATCAGGAAAAAATGTCTACTGCTTTAAAGAAACTGTCTGAAGAAGATCCTACTTTTAGAGTAAGGGGGGACGAAGAAACAGGAGAGACAATTATCTCTGGAATGGGAGAGCTTCATTTAGAGATTATTGTTGATAGAATGAGGCGTGAATTTAAGGTTGAAGGAAATATTGGTCGACCCCAAGTAGCTTATAAAGAAACCATTAAAACTGAATCTGAGGCAGAAGGTAAATATATTCGTCAGTCAGGAGGCAAAGGACAATATGGCCATGTTGTTTTAAAGATTGAACCAAAAGAAAGAGGGCAGGGATTTGAATTTATTGATAAAATTAAAGGGGGAATAATTCCTAAAGAATTTATTCCAGCGGTTGAAAAGGGGATTAAAGAAGCAATGAGTAAAGGAGTGGTAGCTGGATATCCAGTAGTAGATTTAATTGCTACTCTTCAAGATGGTTCTTTTCATGAAGTTGATTCTTCAGAAATGGCTTTTAAGATTGCTGGTTCAATAGCTTTTCAAGAAGCTGCTAAAAGAGCTAAACCAGTATTATTAGAGCCAATTATGAGATTAGAGGTAATTGTTCCTTCAAATTTTTTTGGCGATGCAATTTCTGATCTATCAGCCAGAAGGGGAAAAATTGAAGAAACTAAAGATAGAATAAACTTAAAAGTGATTTCAGCTCAAGTTCCCTTAGCTGAAATGTTTGGTTATGCGACTTCGATTCGTTCGTTGACAGAAGGAAGAGGAACTTTTACTATGGAATTTGACCATTATGATCAGGTTCCAGGCAATGTTGCTCAAGAGATTATTGAAGGAAAAAAAAGATAAACATTTGACATTTTTTTTAAAAAACCATACAATACTATTACAAATTAATAATTAATTAAAAAATTAATAAGTTAAAAAATTAAAAAACTATGGCTGAAAAAGAAAAATTTGTGAGGGAAAAACCTCATGTAAATATTGGTACTATTGGTCATGTTGATCATGGAAAAACATCACTATCAGCTGCTTTATTGAAAGTAGCAGCTTTGAAGGGATTTAGGTCTTCTGAGAAAAGTGTTGATGAGATTGATTCTGCTCCAGAAGAAAAAGCTCGAGGATTAACTATTAATGTTTCTCACCTTGAGTTTGAAACTGAAAAACGTCATTATGCTCACATAGACTGTCCTGGACACGCTGACTATATTAAAAACATGATTGTTGGAGCAGCTCAAATGGATGGTGCAGTTTTGGTTGTATCAGCTCCTGATGGACCAATGCCTCAGACAAGAGAACATATTCTTTTGGCTAGACAGGTGGGACTGCCTTCAGTAGTTGTGTTTTTAAACAAGACAGATATGGTTGATGATCCTGAAATTATTGATTTGGTTGAATCTGAGGTAAGGGAATTACTTAAGAAATATGATTTTCCAGGAGACAAAATACCAATTATTAGAGGTTCTGCTACAAAAGCTTTGGAAGCTACATCAGTTGATGACGAAGCGGTTAAACCAATTTTAGAGTTAATGGACGCTATTGATGAGCACATTCCAGAGCCAGTTAGAGAAACTGACAAGCCATTTTTAATGGCTATTGAGGATGTTTTCAGCATTGCTGGACGAGGTACTGTTGCTACTGGAAGAATAGAAAGGGGAATAGTAAAAGCTAATGAAGAAGTAGAATTGGTTGGTTTAGGAGAAACAGTAAAAACTACGGCAGTAAGTGTTGAGATGTTTAATAAAATTCTTGACGAAGGAAGAGCTGGAGAAAATGTTGGAGTTCTTTTAAGGGGTACTAAGAAAGAAGAGATTCAAAGAGGTCAGGTTTTAGCTAAACCAGGCTCAATTAATCCTCATACTGAATTTGTTGGTGAAATTTATGTTTTGACCAAAGAAGAGGGAGGAAGACATACCCCTTTCTTTAAAGGTTACAAACCACAATTTTTCTTTAGAACTACTGATGTAACTGGAGATGTTGTTTTACCCGAAGGAACTGAAATGGTAATGCCAGGAGATACTGTTAATCTGACCATAAAACTAATAGCTCCTATTGCTATGGAAGAAAAACAAAGATTTGCAATTAGAGAAGGGGGCAAAACCGTAGGTGCTGGAGTGGTTACCAAGATAATTAAGTAAATACAATGAAAGAGGAAAAGACAACCGTTCAGAGGATAAGAATTAAACTTAAAGCCTATGATCATAAGATAATTGATAATAGCGCTCGTCAGATTATTGAAGTAGCCGAGCGTTATGGAGCAGGGATTTCAGGGCCAGTTCCTATACCAACTGAAATTAAGAAATATACTGTAAATAGATCTACTTTTGTTCATAAAGATTCCAGAGAACAGTTTGAGATGAGGATTCATAAAAGATTAATTGATATTTTAAGTCCTAGCCCTAAAGTAATTGATTCTTTAATGAGTTTAACCTTACCAGCTGGAGTGGAAATAGAGATAAAAATGTAATGATAATAAGTGCACTGTCTAAAAAGCTGGGCTAGTGCCCAGTTTTTCTTTGAAGGAGCTTTTATTAATTATATGAAGTTTATTTTAGGAGAAAAAATTAGTATGAGTCAGATATTTGACGAAAAAGGGAATGCAATTCCTGTGACTTTGATTTCAGCTGGACCTTGTGAGATTACTCAAATTAAGACAGATAAGATTGATGGTTATAATGCTGTTCAAATGGGTTTTAAAAAAATCGAGAAAAAATCAAAAATTAAAAAATCACAGGGTTTAAAAACTTTTCAATATTTGCGAGAAATCAAAAACGAAGAAAAAGAACTTAAGCTTGGTCAAGAAATTGACGTTTCTGTTTTTAAAGAGGGAGACAAGGTTTCGGTTTCAGGTATTAGTAAAGGAAAGGGCTTTCAAGGAGCAGTGAAAAGGTGGGGATTTGCTGGCCAACCAGCCACTCGAGGAACTAAGCGCGAACACAGAACACTGGGTTCTACTGGTTCTCGGTATCCCCAAAGAGTGATTAAGGGTAAAAAAATGCCAGGCAGAATGGGAGGAGAAAGAGTAACGGTAAAGAATTTAAAAGTGATAAAAATAGATAAAGAAAACAATTTATTAGCAGTAGAAGGAGCAGTGCCTGGAAGAAGAGGGACACTGTTGGAAATTAAGCAATTATGAAATATCAGATTTACAATCAAAAAGGAGAAGATGCTGGAACGATTCTTTTGCCTAAAAAGGTTTTTGAGGTTGATTTGAATAATGATTTGGTTCATCAAGTAGTAGTTTCTCAAGCTGCCAATCGAAGAAGAGTTAGAGCTCACACAAAAGATAGAAAACAGGTTTCAGGCGGAGGAAGAAAGCCATGGCGCCAGAAAGGAACAGGAAGAGCTCGTCACGGTTCTATTCGTTCACCTATTTGGAGGGGTGGTGGTATTACTTTTGGTCCAACCAAAGAAAGAGTTTTTAAGAAAAAGATTCCTCAAAAAATGAAAAGAAAAGCTCTTTTCATGGTTTTAAGCACTAAAGCTAAAAATAAACTATTGCTTGTTTTAGATAAATTGGCTATAGAAAAACCAAAAACAAAACAAGCAGTTGGATTGATTAAAGATTTAAGAGCAAATATTAAAGATTTTAAAACAGGCACTATTTTAATAACTATTCCTGAAAATGATAAAAATATTATTTTGTCTTTTAGAAACATGGTTCGAGTTGAAGTGAAACAAGCCAGGGATTTGAATGCCCTAGATTTACTTTCTTTCAAATACTTAATAATGCCAAAAGAATCAGTAAAAGTAATTAAAGAAACGTTTATTAAATAAGTATGGCTTTATTTGATTTTTTTAAAAAGAAAAAAGACAAGAAAAAGCTTGTTAAGAAAGAAAAGAAAATAAAAGAGGTAAAGAAAGCTCCTAAAGTTAAAGTTGAGCCAAAGCCCAAGAAGAAGAGGGTTAAATCTAAGAAAAATATAGAAATTATTTATAAAAGTTTGAAAGAACCACACATTACTGAAAAAGCTACTAATTTAGCTCAACAAAATCAATATGTTTTTAAGGTTTTTCCAAGAACCAATAAAATTGAGATTAAAAAAGCAATAGAGTCCCTTTATGGGGTTGATGTGATTTCTGTAAATATTATTAATATTCCAAGAAAACGAAAAAGATTGGGAAAAATTAAGGGTTTTAAACCCGGTTTTAAAAAAGCTATAATTAAAATAAAACAGGGCCAGAAAATTGAAACATTAGGTACCTAATTTCAAGAACAATGCTTAGAACAAGAATCATAAAAGAAATATTGATTAAAGCAAGGCAAGGAAGAAAAGGATTGAGTAAAAAAAAGCCAGAAAAAAGATTGGTTTTAGGTATGAAAAAAAGATCTGGTCGTTCAAAGTCATCGGGTAGAGTGACTGTTCGTCATAGAGGCGGAGGAGTAAAACGACGCTACAGAATTGTTGATTTTGGACAGAAAAAAATTAATATTCCAGCCAAAGTTATTGCTTTAGAATACGATCCCAACAGAACTGCATTTTTAATTTTATTAGAATATGAAGATGGAGAAAAAAGATATAGGTTAGCTCCTCATCAAATAAAAGCAGGAGACCGAGTGGTTTGTTCTGAGAAGGAAGAAATTAAAACAGGTAATAGAATGAAGCTTAAGAGTATTCCATCTGGTACTCAAGTTTATAATATTGAAATTATGTCTGGTAGAGGAGGGCAACTAGTAAGAGGGGCAGGAACATCAGCCAAGGTTTTGGCTAGGGAAGGAAAATATTGTCATTTAGAAATGCCATCTAAAGAAACAAGAAAAGTTCATTTGGAATGTTTTGCTTCAATTGGCCAGATTTCTCATCCTGAGAAAAGATTTGAGAAAATTGGAAAAGCAGGAATCAGAAGACGAAAGGGTTGGCGTCCTGTTACCCGGGGCACAGTAATGAATCCCAGAGACCATCCCCATGGAGGAGGCGAAGGAAAAGCTCCGATTGGTATGCCTCATCCTAAGACTAAATGGGGTAAACCAGCCTTGGGAGTGAAAACAAGAAAAAGAAGGTGGACAGATAAATATATAATTAAAAGAAGACAAGAAACAAAAAGATAATACTATGGCAAGAAGTTTAAAAAAAGGTCCATATATAGACGAGAAATTATTGAAAAAGGTAAAAAAGTTGGGGCCAAGATCAACAGAGATTATTAAAACTTGGTCAAGAGCTTGCACCATTACTCCAGAGATGATTGGTTTCACTTTTGGTGTTCATAATGGTAAAGACTTTATACCAGTTAAGATAGCTGAAGATATGGTTGGTCATAAACTTGGTGAGTTTTCTCCAACTACAAAATTTTCTAGACACGGAGGAAAGATGCAAAGGCAATTGGAGACAAAAAAAAGCTAAAAAATAATAAAGATAATAAATGGAAGTCAAAGCTAAATTAAGTTATTTAAGAATAGCACCCAGAAAAGTAAGAATGGTTACTGCTTTAATCAAAGGCAAAAAAGTTGAGAAAGCTCAAGCTATTTTGAATTTCACCACGAAGAAAGCAGCTCAGCCAGTTTTAAAATTATTAAATTCAGCTTTAGCTTCAGCTATTAATACTTTCCAAATGCAAGAATCCAATATGTATATATCTAAAGTTTTAGTGAATGAGGGGCCTAAACTTAAAAGATGGAGAGCAAGAGCAAGAGGAAGAGCCTTTCCTATTCAGAAAAAGACTTCTCATATAACAATTGTTTTACAAGAAACTGAAAAAGCTCCTAAAAAAGCTCGAATTAAAAAAAAGAAAGCTAAGAAAGTGATTGCACCGGTTAAAGAGGCAAAAAAGCAAGCCCAAGTAGAAAAACCCAAGTTTAAGCCAAAATTAGAAATTAAAAAACCTAAAAGCGAAAGAGGAATTAAAAGATTCTTCAGAAGAAAATCATTTTAATATGACACACAAAGTTCACCAAAAAGTATTTAGAATAAAGAAAATTAGTGACTGGGATTCTAGGGGATTTTATGGAAAGAAAACTCCTCAATATTTAGAGGAAGATTTTAGGATTAGAGAATTTTTAAATAAAAAGTTAAAAAAAGTTGGTATAGAAAGAATTGAAATAGAGCGTTTTCCTAGTAAGACAAATATTATTATTTCTACCCTAAGACCTGGTTTTATTATTGGTAGGGGAGGAAAAGGAATAGAAGAATTAAAGAAAGAATTAGAGAAGAAAGTCTTGATTAATGATGAGAGTAAAAAAGAATTAAGATTAGAGATAAGGGAAGTTAGAAATCCGTGGGCTTCAGCTGCCTTAACAGCCCAATGGATGGCTCAACAGATTGAAAAGAGAACTCACTATAGAAGAGTTTTAAAGCAGACTCTAAGTAAAGTTTCTGCTTCCAAGGAAGTAAAAGGGTGTAGAGTACAAGTAAAGGGTCGTTTAAATGGGATAGAAATTGCCCGTAGAGAGTGGCTTCAAAAAGGAAAATTGCCACGTCAAAGTATTAGAGCTGATATTGATTATGCTTTTACAGAGGCATTTTGTATTTATGGAGTAATTGGAGTAAAAGTTTGGATATATAAAGGAGAAAAATTTGAAGAAAAAAAAGAAGAATAAAATATGGCTATTTTAATGCCCAAAAAAGTTAAACATAGGAAGTGGTTTAGAGGGAGATCAAAAGGTAAAGCCCAAAGAGGAAACCTTGTTTCTTTTGGTTCTTTTGGATTGAAAAGTATGGGCACTAAATGGATTACAGCTCGTCAGATTGAAGCTGCTAGGCGGGCTATTATGAGATATTTAAAAAAAGGAGGAAAGCTTTGGGTTAGAATTTTTCCTGATAAACCAGTGACCGTAAAAGGAGGTGAGGTTGGCATGGGGGGTGGTAAAGGAAAAGTGGATCACTATGTTTTTCCAATAAGGCCAGGAAGAATTATTTTTGAGTTGGATGGAGTAAAAGAAGAAATAGCAAGAGAAGCTTTTAGAAAAGCTTCTGATAAATTACCAATAAAAACAAAGTTTGTTAAAAGATAAAAAACCCGTGAAAGCAGTTGAACTTAAGAAAAAGACGAATAAAGAATTAAATAAATTGTTAATAAAGAACAAAGAACGCTTAAGGTTCTTGCGATTTGATTTAGCTTCAGGTAGAGTAAAAAACGTGAGAGAAATCCGCAATCTTAAAAAAGAAATTGCGCGAATCCTTACTTTAATTAAACACTAATATATGCCAAAACGTCAATTAAAAGGAATAGTAATATCAGATAAAATGAAAAAAACAGTTGTGGTTAGAGTAGAAAGAATAAAAGAACATCCAAAATATAAAAGAAGATATAAGGTTCACAAGAAATATAAGGCTCATGATGAAAAAGAGGAATATAAAATAGGAGACATGGTTGTGATTAAAGAATGTAGACCCCTATCAAAAGATAAAAGATGGAGAATAATTAAGAAAATATGATTCAAGAAAGAACAATGTTAAAGGTGGCAGATAATAGCGGTGCAAAGCTTGTTCAGTGCATTCGGGTTTTAGGTGGTACTAGAAAAAGATATGCCAGGATTGGAGAATTAATTGTAGTAACTGTTAAAAAGGCTGAACCAAGAAGAATAGTTAAAAAACATGATGTTGTTAGGGCGGTTATTGTGAGGCAAAAACAGAATTTTGGAAGAAAAGATGGGTCTTACATAAGGTTTGATGAAAATGCTTGTGTAATCTTAGAAGGTAAGACCAAAGAACCAAAAGGAGGAAGAATTATTGGTCCTGTTGCCAGAGAATTAAAAGAAAAAGGTTTTGAAAAAATTGCTGCTTTAGCAAAAGAATTAGTCTAATATATGAAAGTTAAAAAAAACGATACAGTATTAATTATTTCAGGGAAATACAGAGGAAGAAAAGGTAAGATTCTCAAAGCCTTTCCTAAAAAGGATAAGGTTTTGATTGAAGGAGTTAATTTAAGAAAAAAACATCAAAAACCAAAAAAAACAGGCGATAAGGGCGAAATTATAGAAATTCCAGCTCCAATTCATATATCTAATGTAAAAATTATTTGTCCAAAATGTAAGAAAGCAACCAGGATAGGATATAGAATAGAAGGGGGAGAAAAATATAGGATTTGTAAAAAATGCGATAAAACCATATGATTAATTTGAAAAAAAAATACATAGAAAAAGTAATTCCTGAAATGATGAAAAAGTTTGGCTATAAAAATGTTATGGCTGTTCCCAAGGTTGAAAAAGTGATAATTAATACTGGTTTTGGCAAAAGGGTTTCTGGAAAAACATCAGACGAACAAAAGAAAATTGAAAAAACTATTATGAATGATTTAGGTTTAATAACTGGACAATCTTGTGTTTTGACCAAGGCAAAGAAATCAATTTCTGGATTTAAGTTAAGAGAAGGAATGGCAGTTGGAGCTAAGGTTACTTTGAGAGGAAAAAGAATGTATGATTTTTTAGACAGAACAATTCATATTGTGCTTCCAAGGGGTCGTGATTTTCAGGGTATTTCAATCAAGTCAATTGATGGAAGCGGGAATCTTACTTTTGCTGTTAAAGAACATATTGTTTTTCCAGAGATAGAACCAGAAAAAGCAAAAAATATTTTTGGATTAGAAATAAGCGTTGTTACCACTACTAAAAACAAAGAACAGGGTTTAGAATTATTAAGATTATTAGGATTTCCAATTAGAAAATAAATTGTATGGCTGTAAAAGCACAAATAGCAAAATCAAAAAAGAAACCAAAGTTTAAAACTCGACTTGTTCGACGTTGTTTTAAATGTGGTAGAGCAAGAGGTTATATGAGGAAATTTGGGCTTTGTCGGATTTGTTTTAGAGAAATGGCTAATAAGGGACTAATTCCCGGAGTTAAAAAGAGTAGTTGGTAAAAAATATGACTGATCCAATAACAGATATGTTAAACAGAATAAGTAATGCCCAAGCTGTTGCTCATCCAACAGTTGATGTTCCTTTTTCAAAATTAAAGTATGAAATTGCCAAGTTGTTAAAGAGCAAGGGTTTTATTGGGAAGGTTGAGAAAAAGGGAAGGAAAATAAATAAGGTCATTGAGATTACCTTAAAATATACTGATAAAATTCCTGGCATTAGCGAGTTTAAAAGAATTTCTAAGCCAGGTCAAAGAATTTATGTTGCTTGGAATAAGATAAGAAGGGTTAGGTCGGGTTTTGGCATGGCAATGCTTTCAACTTCACAAGGATTAATGAGTAATGAACAGGCCAGAAAAAAGAAAATAGGTGGAGAAATATTATTTGAGATTTGGTAAAATATTATGTCAAGAGTAGGTAGAAAACCAATTTTAATACCACAGGGCGTGACCATTAAGATAGATGGGCAAAAAATAATAGTTTCAGGACCCAAAGGAGAGCTTGAGAGAGAAATTAGGCCTGAAATTAAGGTTGAAGTAAAAGATAATCAGATTATGTTATCTCCTCAGAAAGAAAGTAAGCAAACTGCTGCTTTTTGGGGATTATTTAGAAGCCTTATTTTTAATATGGTTGAGGGGGTTGTTAATGGGTTTGAGAAGAAATTAGAAATGCATGGTTTAGGGTATAGGGCTTCAAAAGAAGGAGAAGATCTTGTGCTACTGGTTGGTTTTTCTCATCCCGTAAAAATAAATGTTCCTGATAATATAAGCTTTGCAGTTGAGAAAAATATTATTATTGTTTCTGGTATTGATAAAGAAAAGGTTACTCAGATAGCAGCAAAAATAAGAAAAGTTAGGCCGCCCGAACCTTATAAAGGAAAGGGGATTAGGTATCAAGGAGAAAAAGTTCGAAGAAAAGCTGGAAAAAGAGTAGTAACTGGCCCTGGAGCATAGAAAAAATAAAAAGTAAAATAATGGATCCAAAAATTAAACGCCAAAAAAAAGAGAGACGGCATAGACGAATAAGAGCCAAGATATCTGGGACTGCTGAAAGGCCTCGGCTTTGTGTTTTTTGTTCTAATAAACATACTTATGCTCAATTGATTGATGATGAAAAAGGAAAAACTATAATTAGTGCAAAAGATACAGAGCTGAAAATCAAGGGTAAAAAAGGAAAAACAGCCATAGCTTTTGAGGTTGGAAAGTTGATTGCTGAAAAAGCAATTAAAAATAAAATAAATAAAGTAGTTTTTGATAGAGGAGGTTATATATATCATGGAAGGGTTAAATCCTTGGCTGAAGGAGCAAGAGAAGGCGGATTAATTTTCTAAATATGATGCAACAAAGAAGACAATTTAGAAGACAGTTTAAGAAGAAAAAAGATGATTTTGATTCAAAGCTTTTGGGTTTGGCTAGGGTTGTTAGAATGACAGCTGGTGGTCGTCGTCTTAAATTTCGAGCAGTAATGATTGTGGGAGACAAAAAAGGTAAAGTAGGTGTAGGAGTATCAAAAGGCCTTGATGTTGCTCAGGCAGTAGAAAAAGCAACTAGATTGGCTAAAAAGAATTTAATTACTGTTCCGATTGTAAATGATACTATTCCTCATGAAGTTAATTCTAAATTTGGAGCAGCTAGAATTCTTTTAAAACCCCAAAGAAAAGGCAGGGGATTAATGGCTGGAGGAACAGTGAGGGTTATTTGTAGGTTGGCTGGGATAAAAAATATCTCATCTAAAGTCTTGGGAAGAACCAAGAATAAATTAAACAATGCTAAAGCGACATTAAACGCTTTGAAACAATTAAAGGTTAAAAAACATGCAGCTACACGAGCTTCGTCCGAAGCAGAAAAAAAAGAATAAAAAGAGAGTTGGAAGAGGAGGTAAGAGAGGAACTTATTCAGGTAGAGGAATAAAAGGCCAAAAAGCACGAGCTGGTGCCTCTTTTAAGCCTGCTATCAGAACCTTTGTCAAAAGATATCATAAATTAAGAGGATATAAGTTTAAAAGAACTGGAAGAAAACCACAAATTTTAAATATTAGTACCTTAGAAAAGAAATTTAAAGCTGAGGAAAAAATTAATCCCCAAATCTTGCTCGAAAGAAAATTAACTCGTAAAATTAAAGGAAGAATACCTAAAATAAAAATTCTTGGCAAAGGAGAAATAACTAAAAAACTGACTATTGAGGATTGTGAGGTATCAAAAGTAGCAAGGGAAAAGATAGAGAAAGTAGGAGGCACTATTAATTAGATATGTTCAATAAAATCTTTCAAATTTTTAGAGTCCGTGAATTAAGAAACAAAATCTTATTTGTTTTAGGTGTTTTTGCTGTTTTTAGACTAATGGCTAATATTCCTATTCCTGGAGTAAACCCTGAAAACGTAAAAGCCCTTTTTGAAGATCTCAGTATTTTTGGACTCTTAAATGTTTTTACTGGTGGAGCCTTAGAAAGAGTTTCTATTGTAATGTTAGGAGTAGGCCCATATATTACAGCTAGTATTATTTTTCAATTATTAACAATGATTTTTCCTCAGCTTGAGGAAATGTACAAGGAAGAAGGAGAGGCCGGGCGGCAGAAGTTTAATCAATATACAAGAATAGCTACTGTTCCTTTAGCTTCTCTTCAAGCATATACAATGTTAATGCTTTTGGAGCGGAGAGAGGTAATTAGTGCTCTTACTCCCCAATTACTTTTGACTTCAATTTTAACTATTACTGCTGGTACTGTATTTTTAATATGGTTAGGAGAGTTGATTTCCGAAAAAGGGATTGGTGAAGGTGTTTCTCTTTTGATTTTTGCTGGTATTGCAGCTGATCTTCCTAATAATATTTTTCAAATGTTAACAGGATGGAATCCTGGCCAGCTTTCTTCTTATCTTCTTTTCTTTGCCATGTCTTTATTAATTATTACTGGTGTTGTTATTGTTAATGAGGGAAGAAGAAATATTCCTGTTTCTTATGCTAAAAGAGTAAGAGGAGGTAAAATGTATGGAGGAGCTTCTACTTATTTACCAATGAATATTAATCCAGCAGGAGTAATGCCAATTATTTTTTCAATGTCTATTCTTCTTTTACCATCAATGATGGCCAGTTTTTTGGAAGGAAGAACAGGGGGTATAGTCGGGATATTTCAAAAAGTAGTTAGTCTTTTAGGGGATCCTTTTATTTATGGAATGTTGTATTTTGGTTTAGTGTTTTTATTTACTTATTTCTATACCATGATTACTTTTGATCCAGAAACAATAGCTGATAATCTTAAAAAAATGGGTGGTTTTGTTCCAGGTATTCGGCCGGGTAGCTCTACGGTTCGTTATCTTTCTTTTGTTTTAAACAGGGTTTTACCTTTTGGAGCTTTGTTTTTAGCCTCAATAGCTGTCATGCCATCAATCGTTGGGCAACTAACCGGAATTGTTGCTTTTCAATTTTTGATTGGAGGAACCTCTCTACTTATTGTGGTTAGTGTTATTTTAGAAACCATGCGTCAAATTAATGCTCAGCTTCAAATGAGAGAATATGATACTTTTTAATTTTCAAAAAACTTATGGAACAAAAAAAAGCGTTAATCATTATTGGTTCTCCTGGGTCTGGTAAAGGCACTCAGGCGAATTTGTTGTCAGAAAAGTTCGGTCTTTATCATTTACGTAGCAGTAGAATAGTGGGTAGGATTATTGAGAAGGCAGAGCCTGGATCTTTTATTGAGGTTGAGGGCAAGAAATATTATTTTGAGGAGCAAAAACAATTAAGCGAAAGCGGAAAATTATGGGATCCTCCTTTTCTAACTTATTTTATTCAGGAAAAGACCAGGCAATTACATAAAGAAGGGAGGGGGATTGTTTTTGATGGCGCTTTTAGGACAATGTATGAGGGTGAAAAAGTTATTCCTCTTTTAAAACAATTGTATGGGGCAGATAATATTAAAGTAATCTATCTTGAGATTACAGAAGATGAGGCAATTTTTAGAAACAGCCATAGAAGAGAATGTGAATTGATACGTCATTCAGTATTATATTCTGAAGAAACAGTTAAATTAACCAAGTGTCAGTTAGATGGTTCTAAGTTGGTAAAAAGGAAAGATGATAATCCTGAGGTTATTAAGGTACGATTAAAAGAATTTCAGAACAAAACTATACCATTATTAAAATTGTTCGAAAAACAAGGATTAATAGTTGATAAAATAGATGGTTCACCTTCACCCGCCAATGTTTTTAAAAGTATTCTAAAAGCTTTGGGAGAGAAATGATTCCAATTAAGTCAGAAAAAGAAATTCAAATAATGGCTGAGAACGGCAAGATTTTAGCTTCAATCATGGAGGAGTTAAAAAAAAGAGTAGAGCCGGGTATAAGTACTCAAGAATTAAACAGGGTTGCTGAAACCCTGATTTTAAATTCTGAAGGCAAACCATCTTTTAAAGAATATAATGGATTTCCAGCAACTCTGTGTACTTCTATTAATGAAGAGATTGTTCATGGTGTTCCTTCTAAAAGAAAATTAAAAAATGGTGATATTCTTTCTTTAGACCTTGGCATGAAGCGCAATGGTTTTCATGTTGATATGGCAATTACTTTACCTGTTGGAGAGGTTGATCCAGAAGTTAAGAGATTGGTTCGGATTACTAAAAAAGTCCTTAAAATAGGAATTAAGAAAACAAAGATAGGTAATACCATTAATGATATTGGCAATACAATTCAAAGATATGTTGAATCGCAGGGTTTTAATGTGGTTAGAGATCTTTGCGGTCATGGAATTGGTAAAGAATTGCATGAAGAGCCTAAAATTTTAAATTATGGAAAACGACATACTGGTCTTAAAATTAAACAGGGCATGGTTTTTTGTTTAGAACCAATGGTAACAATTGGGGATTGGAAAATAAAAAAAACCAAAGATGGTTTTGGTTATGAAACTACCGATGGCTCTTTATCAGCTCATTTTGAGCACACCATTGTTGTTACTAAACATGGGGTTAAAGTGCTGACAGAAATGTGTTAAAATACCCTAATATGTCAAAAGAAATTTATTTGTCAGTTATTATTCCTGCTTATAAAGAAGAGAGGCGTTTACCTAAAACCTTAAAAGAGATTAATAAATATCTCAGCAAGCAAGATTATAATTATGAGATATTGGTAGTTGATGATGGTTCTCCAGATAAAACATCTGAGGTTGCCCAATCTTTAGTTTCTGAAATTAAGAACCTGAAGCCAACTGGTTATGAAAAGAACAGGGGAAAGGGTTATGCAGTTAGATTTGGAATGTTAGAAGCTAAAGGAAAATACAGGATATTTACTGATGCTGATAATTCTACCTCAATTGATCAGATTGAGAAAATGTGGCCTTATTTTGAAAAAGGTCTTGATGTTGTTATTGGTTCAAGGGATGTTAAAGGAGCAATTTTAGATCCGCCCCAACCCTGGTTTAGAAATGTAATTACTGGCGAAAGCTTTAAATTATTAAGGAAGATTTTGGTTGGACTTTGGGGAATTGAAGACACTCAGTGTGGGTTTAAGGGGTTTAAAGCTGAAGTTGTAGAAAAGGTTTTTCCAAAATGCAAAATTGACAGGTTTGCTTTTGATCCCGAAATATTGGTTCTTTGCAAAAGAGTAGGTTATAAAATTAAAGAAATACCAATTTATTGGAAAAATGATTTGGAAAGCAAGGTAAAATTTAAATCAATGGTTAAAATGGCAATTGATTTAGTTAAAATTAGATTGAATTTATTAAAAAGAGTATATGGCTAAAAGAATAAAAAAACCTAAGTTTCCTTCTGAATTGCGACTTGATTTAATTAGTGGAGATTGGGTTGTAATTGCTACTGGCAGGGCAAAAAAGCCAAATGCTTTTAAAAGGAAAAGAATAACACGAAAACTTTCTAAAAAGGATTGTCCTTTTTGTAAAATAGAAACCCAAAAAAAACCTGTTCTTATTTATTCCAATAATAAGAAGCTTCAAATAAAAGATAAGATTCCTAAAAATTGGACTACAATTGTGATTCCTAATTTGTATCCAGCTTTCTTCCCGTCAGAATCTTTAGAACAAAGAATAGAGGGAAACCTTTATCAAAGAATAAATGGAGTGGGTTTTCACGAGATACTAGTAACTCGTGATCATAAGAAAACATTAGCTTATTTGACGATAAAGGAAATAAAAGAAGTTTTTGATGCTTATCAAAGCAGATATTTATCTTTAATGAAAGAAAAATTTGTTAATTATGTTTCTATTTTTCACAATCATGGGATTAGGGCCGGTGCTTCCCAGCCTCATCCTCATTCTCAAATTATTACCACCCCACTTATTGATGTTGATTTAAGAAGAGCACTTATAAGTTCAGGAAAATATTATAAAAAACACAAGAAATGTGTTTATTGTGAAATGAGTAAGTGGGAAAGAAAAACAAAGGAAAGAATTGTTTTTGAGAATAAAGATTTTTTGGTGATTTGTCCTTTTGCTTCTAAATCAGCGTTTCAAATGATTGTCTCTCCTAAAAAGCACTCAGCCTATTTTGAAAGAATTACAGAAAAAGAAAAATGGACCTTAGCCGAGGCTTTCAAAGAATCACTCATAAGACTTTCTAAAGCTTTGGGCGATCCTGCTTATAATTTTTATTTACACACTGCTCCTTGTGATGGAAAGAATTATGATTATTATCATTGGCACTGGACAATCGTGCCAAAGACAGGCATTTGGGCTGGGTTTGAAATTGGTACCAGAATGGAGATTTCAACCATTGAGCCAGAAAAAGCAGCTCAATACTTAAGAAAACAATAATGTATGAAGTATTTAGTGGTTGCTAATTGGAAAATGAATCCCCAGACATTGGTTAAGGCTAAGAAGCTTTTTAGTATAGTCAAGAAAGGGATAGGAGCTGTTAAAGGGGTTGAAGTGGTTGTTTGTCCACCCTTTGTTTATTTATCTAAATTGTCTGGTTTGACATTGGGAGCTCAAAATTGTTTCTGGGAAGATGAAGGTGCTTTTACTGGAGAAATTTCTCCTTTTATGTTAAAAGATATTGGGTGTAAGTATGTTATTATTGGACATTCAGAAAGAAGAAGATATTTCAATGAAACATGTGCTATAGTGAATAAAAAACTTAAGGCTGCTTTGACAAATAACTTGAAACCAATCTTATGTATTGATAGTATTAATCAGGTTAAAAGAGGTCTTAAGGGAATTTCAAAAAAAGAGATAAAAAAGATTGTAATTGCTTATGAGCCAATTTTTGCAATTGGGACAGGAAAAGCTTGCAGTATTAGTAAGGCCAAGAAAATGAATTTTTCTATTAGGAAAATCTTAGAGGAAGAAGCTGCTATTTTGTACGGTGGTAGTGTTAACTCTAAAAACGCCAAAGATTTTATTGAAAAGGCCCAATTCCAAGGACTTTTAATAGGTGGAACCTCTTTAAACCCTAAAGAATTTGTTAAAATAATTAAAAAAGTGAGTCAAGTATGAATAATAAAGTTTTACAAGGTCATTTTTATAATCCAACTAGGGGAGATTTAACGTTAGAAGGAGTAGTAAATGAACTTTTCAATTATATGTCTGAGAAATCAGACAAGTTTTATGATATTATTGTTGGTTGTGATTCTTCTTCTGGATTAGAACCCTCTTTTCCTTTGGTTATAGTTATATTGAGAAAAGGAGAAGGAGGTAGGTTTTTTCTGAAAAAAATAAAATATTCTGATAAGAAATTTCATAATCTTCATCAAAGAATTTTAGAAGAAGTATTATTATCTTGTGAATTAGCTTTATGTTTGAGAGAGAATTTAAATAAACAATCTACTAAAGTTTCTGATTTGCTCAACTATGAGTTTCGTTACATCCATGCTGATATTGGGGAGAATGGAGCTACCAGAGACATGATAAAAGAAGTAACAGGTTTAATCAGAGGTAATGGTTTTGAACCCAAAATTAAACCAGAAGCATATGTGGCTTCAACAGTGGCTGATAGATACGCCTAATATGAAGAAGGAACAAAAAGTAAATATTTATTTATGAACTCAAATAAACTAAGAAAGAGTTTTTTAAAGTTTTTTGAGAAAAATGGACACAAGATTGTGGCTTCTTCTTCACTTATTCCTGACGATCCGAGTGTTCTTTTAACTACGGCTGGAATGCAGCAATTTAAGCAATACTTTTTGGGAGAACCCTCTCCTTATGGTAATAAAGTTGTTTCCTGTCAGCAAAGCTTTAGAACCTCTGACATTGACAGCATTGGAGACAAGACTCATTTGATATTTTTTGAAATGCTGGGCAATTTTAGCTTTGGTGATTATTTTAAAGAAGAGACGATTAAATTAGCTTTTTCTTTTTTGTTTGAAGAATTGAAGTTGAATAAAGAGGAATGCTATTTTACTGTTTTTGAGGGAGATAAAGATACCCCTTTTGATAAAGAATCATTTTCAATTTTGAAAAAATTAGGAATTCCAGAAAGCAAGATTAAAAAAATGCCTAGAAAGGAGAATTTTTGGGGACCCACTGGTTTAGAAGGTCCTTGCGGACCAACAGTAGAGATTTATTATAAAGATCTTGAGATTTGGAATCTGGTGTTTAATGAATATTTTAGAGATAAGCATGGCAAATTAAGTCCTTTAGAGCAAAAAGGAGTAGATACGGGGCTTGGTTTGGAAAGATTGGCTAAAGTAATTCAAAATAAACCATCCATTTTTGAAACAGATTTGTTTGAACCAATAATGAGAGAGATTTCAGGAAAGAACGAAAGAGCTAAGAGAATTATTTCTGATCACATTAAGGCTTGCACCTTTTTAATTTCAGAAGGCATTTTGCCCTCTAACAAAGATAGGGGATATATTTTACGTCGTTTAATAAGAAGAATAATTGGTTTAGAAAAAATACTTGGATTGTCTAATAATTTTTTAATTGGTTTAGTTCCTAAGGTTGTTGAAATCTATCAAGACATTTATCCTGAAATTAAATCAAAGGAAGCAGAAATTATGACTGTTATTCAGAATGAAGGAGAAAGGTTTGAGAAAACTCTGGAAAAAGGACTAAAAGTTTTTGAAGAAAAAGTTTTCGGAAAAAAACCAGATAGATATGGAAAGGTAGGGGTTGCTTACGATCAATCTATACTTTATGGTAATGATGCATTTAATCTATACCAGACATATGGTTTTCCTCCGGAACTCATGAAAGAGATTTGTAGAGAAAGAAATGTACAATTTGATGAAGAAGGCTTCGAAATAGCACTTGAGAAGCATCGAGAGATATCAAGGGCTGGTGTTAAGAAGAAGTTCGGAGGTATTGGTAAAGATGCTGGAGATGAATCAATCAAGCTTCATACAGCTACTCATTTGCTTCATCAGGCATTAAGAGAGGTTTTAGGAGAAGAGGTTAAACAAATGGGTTCTGATATTACTGCTGAGAGATTGAGATTTGATTTTTCTCACTCTAAAAAAATGACTGAAACCGAAATAAAGAAAGTTGAAACCTTGGTTAATCAGAAAATTAAACAAGATTTAAAAATCAAGAAAGAGGAACTAAGTTATGAGAAGGCAATAAAATCTGGAGCTTTAGCTTTTTTCAAAAATAAATATCCTAATAAGGTTAATGTTTACTCAATTGGCGATTTTTCTAAAGAAATCTGTGGCGGACCACACATTAAAAGAACATCAGAATTAGGGGTTTTTAGGATTATTAAAGAAGAATCCTCAGGAGCTGGCATTAGAAGAATTAGAGCTGTTTTAGAGTAAATAAATTTGTGTGATATACTTAAAAAATGATAAAGAAAATATTTGATATTCTACCACCAGACAAGATAGAAAAAATAAAAGTTATAGAGAAAGAAGATTCAGAAAAAAAACAAGAATTTGAATCGTTTTCACTCGAGGTTGATTCTTCTTCTTTGAACGCAAGACGAATGGTTTTGTGTTTTATTTTAATCTTAATTGGGGCTTTTTGTTATTTTTATTTTCCTAAAGCAACAATAGTAATCTTTCCAGAATCAGAGATTTTAAGTTTTGAAACAGATCTAATGATTGATAAAAATTTAAATAATATTGATTATTCTTCTTTAGCTATTCCAGGAAAATTTTATACAGTTGAAAAAATAATTTTTGAAGAGTTTCAAGCAACCGATACAGCGCTTAAAGAAAGCAAAGCATTAGGTGTAATTCGTGTTTATAATACTTATTCAACCTCACCTCAAATATTAGTAGTTAATACTCGATTTATGTCTACTGAGGGAAAACTATTTAGAACAACAAAAAGGATAACGGTTCCCGGCGGCTATTATGAGAAAGGAGAATTGGTGCCAGGGTTTTTAGATGTTCAAATAATAGCAGACCAGCCAGGAGAAGACTTTAATATTGGACCGTCTACTTTTTCTATTCCTGGACTTGCTGGCACTGCTCGCTACACATTTTTTTATGGAAAATCTTTCCAATCAATGTCTGGAGGATTTAAAAGAGAAGTTTCTCAGGTTAGCCAAAAAGATTTGGATGAAGCAGAAAAGAGTTTGGAGAAAAGAGTAATAGATGAGTGTTTGGCTGAACTGAACGAAAAAATTTCATCTGAATATGTTTTATTAGAACAAGCAATAGAAACAAAGACACCTGTGATTTTTTCTTCAGTTGCAGTTGGAGAAGAAGCAGATAAATTTATTTTTCGAATAAAAATAGAATCCTCAGTGTTGGTTTTTAGGGACGAAGATATAAAGAATTTTACTATTGATTTTATTTCATCCCAGATTTCGACTGATAAAAAGATTTATCAAGAAAGCTTAGATTTAAATTATGATTTAATAGATATAGACTTTGATTCTGGTAAGATTAAATTTGATTTGAAGGCTACAGCCAAAATTTATTCTGATATTAATGAAATCAATTTAAAACAAGATTTGAAAGGAAAATCACTTGATGAAACCGAATTTTATTTAAAAAATTATCCTCAAATTGAAACTTCTTCAGTTCAGCTTTGGCCTTTTTGGGTTAAAAATGTTCCTCAAAATGATGAAAAAATTAAACTTGAGTTAAATCTTGACTAAATAGAAAATATCTGTTAGATTTTATTTGAATGAAAAAAAATATTTTAAGGAAAGAAGGAACAGTTTTAGATTCATTGCCTAATACTCTTTTTCGGGTGAAATTGGACGAGGGAAAAGAAATTTTAGCTCATCTTGCGGGTAAATTGAGAATCTACCGAATTAAGGTTTTGCCTGGAGATAGAGTTACAGTAGAAATGAGCTCTTATGATCAAGAAAGAGGAAGAATAGTTTATAGGGGCAAGAATAAAAGAATATGAAAGTAAGACCATCTGTTAAAAAAATTTGTAAAAATTGTAAAATCGTCCGCAGAAAAGGACGAGTTTATGTAATTTGTGAAAATCCAAAACATAAACAAAGACAAGGATAGTTGAAAATTATTAAAGCATGCCAAGAATTGCTGGGATTAATATCCCTGATAACAAACGAATAGTAGTTGCCTTGACCTATATATTTGGAATAGGTCAATCTTTGAGTGAGGATATTTTGACTGAAGCTAAAATTGATTATTCGCGTCGAGCTTCTGATTTGAAACCAGATGAAATTAATAAGCTAAGGGATATTCTTGAAAAAAAATACAAGATTGAAGGGATATTAAAAAGAACTATTATGACCAATATTAAAAGATTGAAAGATGTTGGAAGTTACAGAGGAATACGCCACACTAGTGGCTTGCCAGTAAGGGGTCAGAAAACTAGAACTAATTCAAGAACTGTTCGAGGCAATGTTAGAAAAACCGTGGGCAGCGGAAGAAAACCTCCTCCAGCTGCTAAGTAATAAAACTATGGGAAAAAAACGTATTGTAGTTCAAACAGAAAAAGAGTTATTAAAAGAGAGAGAAACAATAGAAGCAAAGCTTAGAAAAGAAGTTAAAAAAACTTCTCAGAGAACCAAAGAGGCTAGGCTCTATATTTATTCTTCATATAACAATACCATTCTTACCTTAACTGACCTTAAAGGAAATGTTTTGCATTGGGTGACAGCAGGCAGTATTGGTTTTAAGAATACTAAAAAGGGTACTCCTTTTGCTGCATCAAAAGCAGCCGAAGCAATGTGTGCGGCTGCTGAAAAAATGAATATTAAAAAAATAGCTCTTATTATCAAGGGAATTGGGACTGGTAGAGAATCAGCTATTCGTTCAATTGCTAATCATGGCTTTGAGATTATTTCAATGACTGATGTAACTCCTGTTCCTCATAATGGTTGTCGACGTCCCAAGCCACGTAGAGTGTAAAACAGTTTATTAGCTTTATATAAAACATTAAATGAAAGATGATAAATGTAAAATTTGCCGTAGATTAGGAGAGAAGCTTTTTTTAAAAGGTGAAAGATGTTTGTCGCAAAAATGTGCAGTAGTGAGAAAACCTTATCCGCCAGGCCAAAAAAGAAAAAGAAGATCTCGTCGTCTTTCTGAATACGGCAAGGAATTAAGGGAAAAACAGAAATTAAAAAATTGGTATAATTTGAAAGAGAGACAATTTCGCAACTATGTAAAAAAGATCTTGGCAAAAAAGGGTGGGGCGGAAGATTCTGGAGCACGTCTAATCCAGATTTTAGAGAGACGTTTAGATAATGTTGTTTTTAAATTAGGTTTTGCTGATTCTCGAAGCCAGGCAAGACAATTTATTTCTCATCGTCACTTTTTAGTTAATGACAAAGTTGTTAATATTTCTGCTTTTTCAGTCAAAAAAGGAGATAAAATCAAAATTCGACCCTCCTCTCTTAAAAAAGGTATTTTTAAAGACCTTGTTTCTGCTCTTAAAAGGCGTTCAACTCCAAGTTGGATATCTTTGAACATCAGTCAATTAGAAGGAACAATAAAGTCTTTACCAACGTTTGAAGAAGCGGCACCACCAGTCGAGGTGTCAGCTATATTTGAATTTTATTCAAGATAAATATATGATTTCTTATCCAAAAAAACCAAAAATTGTTGAAAAAAAGGGTAATTGGGCCCGGTTTGAAATAGAAGCTTTATATCCGGGCTATGGAGTTACTATTGGAAACAGTTTGAGAAGAGTTCTTCTTTCTTCTCTTTCTGGAGCAGCTGTAACACAGGTAAAAATTAAGGGTGTGGCTCATGAATTTTCAACTATACCCGGAGTTTTAGAAGATGTAATTTTAATAATGCAGAATCTTAAGCAGATGAGGTTTAATCTTCATGGTGGTGAGTTTCAAAAAGCAAACCTGAAAATCAAAGGCGAAAAAAAGGTAAAAGGTTCTGATTTTAAGTTTCCCAGTCAAGTAGAATTAATTAATAAAGATTGTCCCATAGCTACCTTAACTCAAAAATCAGCTGGATTAGAAATGGAAATTAAAATAGAGAAAGGAGTAGGTTATTTGCCTCGTGTAGTAAGCAAACAGGAAAAATTAGAAATAGGAGCAATAGTGTTAGATGCTATTTTTACACCAGTTCGAAAAGTAAGCTTTAGGGTTGAGAATATGAGAGTAGGCAAGAGAACTGATTTTGATAGACTATTTTTGGAAATTGAGACTGACGGAAGTCTGTCACCAGAAGATGCTTTTAGCCAGACTTCAGAGATTTTAGTAAAACATTTTTCTTTAATTGCCAATACTTTTAAGAAAGAAGTTGAAGAGAAAGAAATGGACAAGAAGGTAGTTAAAAAGAAAAAGGTAGTTAAAAAGAAAAAGACAGTAAAAACCAAAAAAACTTCTGTCAAAAAAGATGAAAAAAAGAAAAAAAGGAAGAAAACTTAATCGAGAAAGAAATCAGAGAAAAGCTCTTTTGAAAAGTATATCTCGCTCTCTTTTATTGCATAAAAAAATTAAAACAACTGAAGCAAAGGCAAAAGAAGTTTCTGGTTTTACTGAAAAATTAATTACTAAAGCTAAGAAAGGAGATCTTGCTTCAAGAAGATTTCTTTTAAAGTTTTTTTCTAAAGATATAGTTAAAAAAATGATTGATGAAATTGCTCCCCAGTATAAAGACAGGAAAGGAGGATACACAAGAATAATTAAATTAGGACCCAGAAAATCTGACGGAGCAAAAATGGCAATAATAGAATTGGTAGAATAATTTTATGCAAAGAGAAACACACAAAATTGATGCTTCAGGTAGAATCCTGGGTAGATTGGCAACCGAGATTGCAGTTTTATTGCGTGGCAAGCATAAGCCGGATTTTATGCCTCATAAAGAAATGGGCGATATTGTGATTGTTAAAAATGCTTCTAATATAAAGGTAACTGGAAAGAAAATGGATCAGAAAACATATTTCCGTCATTCAGGATATCTTGGCAGTGGCAAAGAAATACCTTTGAAAGTATTATTTAAAAAAGATCCTGGAAATGTTTTAAAAATAGCAGTTTATGGAATGCTGCCCAAGAACAAATTAAGACCCATTCAAATTAAAAGACTGAAGTTTGAATAATATGGTAAAAGAAAAAACAGAAAAGAAAACTAAAAAAACAGTAAGAAAGAAAAAAGTAATTAAAAAGCCTGAAGCTAAAAAACCAAAGAAATCTGTTTCTAAGAAAAAGGTTGAAAAGAAAGAAATTAAAGCAGGTTCAGGAAAATATTTTGAAGCAGTTGGAAGAAGAAAAACAGCTGTGGCCAGGGTAAGGATTTTTACCCGTGGAGAAAAAGTGATTTTAATTAATAACAAACCTTTTGATGTATATTTTCCTATGCGAAAACTTCAGGAAGTCGTTAAAGCACCGCTTGTTAAAATGGATTGTTTAGGTAAGTTTAGGATTACAGTGATTTTAAAAGGCGGAGGTTTTAATGGTCAGGCAGAAGCTTTAAGACATGGCATAACAAGGGCATTGGTGAAGTATAAATCTGATTTTAGGCAAGATTTGAAAAAAGCAGGATATTTGACTCGTGATCCAAGAATGAGGGAAAGAAAGAAGTTTGGATTAAAACGAGCTCGTCGCGCTCCTCAGTGGCAAAAGCGTTAATACGCTTTTGCAGAAAAGAGCTTTAGCTCTTTGAACAGAAAAGCGCTAAGTCGCTCACTAACAAAGTCTCACAGTTCAAGAGGAGCTTAGCTCCTCTTTTTGTTTAAGAGTTGATGGATTGAGCGGGAAGAGTTATGATTAATTAATAACATGTTAAGAGAAAAGATTAATCAATATTATCTAGATCAACATAAAGACAGAGAACAGCATCACTTTTACATTAGTGATGCTGGTAAGTGTTCTAGAGCAATCTTTTTTAAATTCAAGAATGTTCCTAAAAAAGAATTAGAAGCAAGAATTTTAAGGTTATTTGAACACGGGAACTATATTCATCAATTGATTATGAGGCCTTTATTAAGCATGAGAGAGATTCATGTTGTTGCTTCTGAAGTAAAGATTCCTCCTCAAGAATTAATTTCAGGCAGAGCTGATGTAATTATTAGTGATGGTAAAGATTTGTATATTGTTGATATTAAAAGTATGAACAGTATGATTTTTAGAGGATTAGAAGAACCCAAAGAAGAACATATTAATCAGCTTCAACTTTATATGCATTTCTTGGATCCTAAGAAAGGAATATTGATTTATGTCAGTAAAGATAATCAAGAATTAAAAGAGTTTCAATTAGATTATGAGCCCAAAAGAGTTAAGAAACTTTTGGCTAAATTAAAAAATCTTAAAACTAAAATTGATGCCAATATTATTCCAGAAAGATTAATTGATTGGCCTAAAAATTGGCAGTGTAAATATTGTGCTTTTAAAGAGGTTTGTAGAATGACTGGTGAGGGAGAGATTGGATGGAAAGATTTTCAGAAAAAAATTGTAGCTCACAATGAAAGATACGGAAAAGTTGTTTCTTAAGGAAGTAGGGCCTGAGACTGATACCAGATTTCATTACTCAAAATATATAACTTTTTGTCTTTTTTATTGAAAAATATTTCTGGATTTTCATATTCAACCAAATCAATCATATTTATTCTGTTGCGTTCATCAATCTCACTTATTTTAATTTTATTTTCAGTACTAAACACTAAATAATAAGAATTAAGCCAAAGAACATCTTTAATTTTTTCTGATAATCGCATTAAGAAAAGCTTTTCACCAGCTTTTTTAGAGGGCTGGTTTTGTTTTTCTTTTAAGAAAAGAATCCAGACCTCATGTTCTGAAAAGTAAACCAATTTTTTAGAATCAGGAGAAAGTTTGAAGCCATTCATCTGTTCTAAGATTTGATAAGTGTCTTGGTCAAGCAATAATTCATCCAAAGTAAGCTCTTGATTATTATTGAACAAAGTCAAAAACTGATTTGTTTCTTCTTTGGTCAGGGCTTTGAATTCAGGATTTTGAGGAAAGAGAAAAATATTATCAACTGCTGTAACTTCTTTTTCTTTTATTTCTAGTTCTTTTTGCCAAGAATGATAACCTTGTTTTTTAACTAAAACTTGATATTTTTTAGGTATCAGATTTTCAATTAAAGCAGAATTAAAGAAAAAATCAGTTGTTTCTTTAAGTTTTGAATCTAAAAAAATCTCTGCTTGTTTTGGTAAAATTCTTAAAAACAAACCTCCTGTTTGAGTAATTTTTATTCTGCCTTCTGAAGGATTTAAATCTATACGATACCCTTGCGAAGAAAGGATTATTAGTGGAGCAACAATTAAGAATAAAATAAAGCAGATAAAGAATAGGGTTGTCCTAAAGTTTTTATTCATAATATTTAAATTATATACTTGATAAAGTTTACAATTTTAGTTAAAATTAAACAAGTTCAAAGCTAAAAATATATGTTTATTACAAAAATTGGAATTGATCTTGGAACCTGTAATTCTTTAGTTTTTCTGCCTGGAAAAGGAGTGGTTTTACAAGAACCATCAGTGGTTGCAGTTGATTTACAAGATAATAAAATTTTGGCAGTGGGACAGGGGGCTAAAGATATGCTGGGAAGAACTCCAGATACAATTAGGGTTTATAGACCATTAAAAGATGGAGTGATTGCAGATTATAGGGTAACCCAGGCAATGTTGAGATATTTTATAGATAAAGTTTCAGGTGTTTTTCGGATAATTAGACCTGAGTTATTAATTGGTGTTCCAGCTTGTTCTACTTCTACTGAGAAAAGAGCAGTAGTTGAGGCTGGAATCGCAGCTGGAGCCAAAGCAGTTTATTTGGCTAAAGAGCCAATTTTAGCTGCCATTGGAGCTGATGTTCCAATTAATTCTTGTTCAGGAAATATGGTTGTTGATATTGGTGGCGGAACAGCTGAGGTTGCTGTGATTTCTTTGGGTGGAATAGTAGCTTGTCGCTCCGTAAGGGTGGCTGGAGATAGAATAGATATGGCAATTTCTGATTATATTAAAAGAAAGCACAATTTAGCAATAGGGGAGCGGACAGCTGAAATAATTAAAATAGAAATTGGTTCAGCTATTCCCGAAAAAGAGGCAAGGCAAATGGAAATTAAGGGAAGAGACCTTATTTTAGGTTTGCCTCGCACAATTCGTATTTCTTCTAATGAGATTTGTGAAGCAATTTCAGATACTTTAGAAGAGATTATTCAGGTAATCAAATCAGTTTTAAGAGAAACTCCTCCTGAGTTGTCTGCTGATATAATGGATAAAGGTATGGTTCTTACTGGTGGAGGTTCTTTATTAAGAAATCTTCCTGAGCTTATTGCTCAATCTACTGGTGTTCCCTGTATTCTGGCTGAAGAGTCTTTATCTTGTGTGGCAAAAGGAACAGGGGTGATTTTAGAAAATTTGGATTTATACAAAAAAACCATAATGTCTAAAAAATAATGAAGATAATTGGTCATGAAAAACAAATAGAATTTCTCACACAGAGCGCGAAATTGAATAAATTATCTCATGCTTATTTATTTTCTGGCCAAGATAAATTAGGTAAAAAAACAATTGCTTTTAAGTGGGCTTGTTTTATTACTGGTCAGCCTTTTCAAAAACAAAACCCCGGCTTTACTTTGATTGAACCCAAAAATAAAACCATTCAGATCTCTCAGATAAGAGATTTAATCTGGAAGCTATCTTTAAAATCTTCCTTTATATCTCCCAAGATAGCCATTATAGATAAAGCTCATTTAATGGGAATTGATGCTCAGCACGCTTTATTAAAAACTCTGGAAGAGCCAAAAGGAGATTCAATCTTGATTTTAATTACTCAAAAACCTGAGTTTTTATTTCCCACAGTTCGTTCAAGGTGTGAAGTGATAAAGTTTTATCCAATTGAAAAAGCTAAAATTAAAAAATATTTAAAGAAACAAGAATTTTCTCAGAAGGAAATTGAAGAAATTGCTGAGCTTAGTCGAGGAAGACCAGGACAAGCTATTGAATTTGTTCTAAATCCAGAAAAATTGGAAAAACAAAGAAAAATTGTAAAAGAATTTAAAACAATTCTAAATTCCTCTTTAGTCCAACGATTTCAATTGGCAAAAGAATTATCTCAACAGGATAATTTAAAAGAGACTTTAGAGATTTGGCTTAATTTTTTAAGAAACTGCTTAATAGAACAAATTAAATCAGAAAATAACTTACAATATATTGATAAAACAAAAAACAATCTTAATCTTTTACAAAGAATAAATTTCTTAATTTCAACCACCAATATTAATACTAAGTTAGCATTAGAAACATTGTTGATTAATATTTAAATATGTATCAAGAAATTATTGATAAAATTAAACCCGAACTTGATAAGACCCTTGATTTTTTGGAAAAGGAATTAGCTAAAATCAGAGCTAGTCGAGCTTCTGCTTCTTTGGTAGAAGATATTGAGGTAGAGTGTTTTAATCAGAAATTTATATTAAAACAATTAGCTGCCATTTCAATTCCTAAGCCCAGAGAAATTGTGATTCAGCCCTGGGATAAATCTTATCTTGAATATATTGAAAAAGCTATTATTAGATCATCTTCTGGTATAAGTCCAATTATAGATGGTGAATTAATTCGGATTTCCCTGCCTCCATTAAGTGGTGAATATAGAGAGAGTTTATTAAGATTGATTTCTCAGAGAAAAGAAGATGCAAGGCAAACAATAAGAAAATGGAGAGGCGAGGCTTGGGAAGAGGTTCAGACATTAACCCAAAAAGGAAAGATTAGAGAGGATGATAAATTTCGGGCTAAAGATAAGTTGCAGGAATTAATTGATGATTATAATGAAAAAATTGAGAAACTAACTGAGAATAAAAAGAAAGAAATATCAATATGATTTCTATTTTAATTATATTTTTTACCTTAATTGCCTTAGCCATAATTCATGAGTTTGGGCATTTTATCATTGCTAAGAAATTTGGCGTTCCGGTTGAGGAATTTGGTATAGGTTATCCTCCTCGGATTTTTGGGAAAAAGATTGGACAGACCCTTTATTCATTAAATCTTTTGCCTTTTGGGGCTTTTGTTAAGATTTATGGAGAAAAAGAGGGTTTAGAAGATTCAAATAGTTTTCAGGGAAAACCCATTGAACAAAGAGCATTAATTACTTTAGGGGGAGTATTGTCTTTCTGGATTGTGGGAATCATTTTGTTAAGCATTATTTTCGCCATAGGAGCACCAACAGCCATTTCAGATACAGTTGAAGCTGAAGATGCTCGGATTCAGATTGTTTCTGTGGCTAGTGGTTCTCCAGCTGAAGCTGCTGGAATAAAGATGGGGGATACTATAAAAGAATTTTCAATTTTGAATTTGCAATTTTCAATTACAAAGATTAAACAGATTCAGGAATTGACTGAACAATATAGTGGGGAGAAGATTAATTTAACAATTGAAAGAGGAAAAGAAAGCTTTAAAGTTGATATTATTCCTAGAGTTGAGGCGCCAGAAGGAGAGGGCGCAATGGGCGTTGCTTTAGTCAGAACAATTATCAGGGCATACCCACTTTATTTAGTTCCTTTAAAAGGGATTAACGCTTGCATTGATTTAACTTCTCAAATTGTGTATAACTTGAGCGGTATTTTCGGAAATTTATTTCAAGGAAAAGGACTACCACCTGGGGTAGAATTAGTGGGTCCAATAGGGGTTGGTTCTTTAATGAATCAAGCAATTCAAACCGGGCCTATTTATTATCTTCAGTTTGTAGCTATTATTGCTATTCATTTAGCGGTTTTTAATCTTTTGCCAATTCCAGCTCTGGACGGGGGAAAACTATTATTTTTAGGTATTGAAAAAATTAAGGGTTCTCCAATTAATATCAAGCTAGAAGAGAAAGTTAGCACCCTCTTCTTTATTTTATTGATAATTATGATATTTTTTGTAAGCATTAAAGATATAATCAAGATATTTTAGCCATGAAACAATCTAAACTTTTTTCTAAAACTAAAAAACAAACACCTAAAGACACTCAAGCCATTTCTCATAAATTTTTAATAAAAGCTGATTTTATCTCTCAGGTTTCTTCTGGTATTTATAATTTTTTGCCTTTAGGTTGGAGAGTTTATAAAAAGATTGAAAACATTATCCGAGAAGAAATGCAAGGGGTGGGAGGGGAAGAAATATTCATGTGTTCTTTAATCCCTCAAAGATTATGGGTTGAAACTAAAAGGTGGAATGAGATTGACCCTCCTTTGTTTAAAGTAAAAGATCGTCATAACAAAATGTTTGGTTTGGGTCCTACTCATGAGGAAATAATTACTGATTTAATAAGAAAGAGAGTGAAATCTTATAAAGATTTGCCTTTTTCTCTTTTTCAAATCCAAAACAAATTTCGCAATGAAATGAGGCCTACTGGCGGGCTTTTAAGAACCAGAGAATTTATGATGAAAGATCTTTATAGTTTTCATTCCTCAGAAAAAGATCTTAAAAGGTTTTATGAAAAAGTTAAAAAAGCATATTTTAGAATATTTGAGAGGTGTGGTTTAAAATCAATTTGTGTTGAGGCTGATCCAGGAACTATTGGAGGCAAGTCTTCCCACGAATTTATGGTTGTTTCTAAAGATGGACAAGATAAAATTGTGATTTGTCCAAAATGTAATTTTGGTTCTAATCTTGAAAAAGCAGGAAAAGTTAAAAAATGTTCTGAGTGCGGATCAATCTTAAAAATCCAAAAAGCAATTGAGGTTGGTCACATTTTTGCCTTAGGAACAAAATACAGTGAAGCCATGGGAGCCAATTTCACAGATAAATCAGGTTCTTCTCATCCAATAATTATGGGTTGCTATGGAATCGGTCTTCCAAGGTTGCTTTCAGTCATAGTTGAGGTTAATCATGATCAAGAGGGAATTGTTTGGCCCCAAAGCGTAGCTCCTTTTGATGTTCATGTTCTTGCTTTGGAGAACAGTAATCAGGTTAAAAAGGTTTCGGAAAAGATATATAAAGATTTACAAAAAAGCAATATTCAAGTATTGTATGATGATAGAGAAGAAAAAACAGCTGGTCAAAAACTTATTGATACTGATTTAATTGGAATTCCTTGGAGAATAGTAGTTTCAGAAAGGAGTTTAAGTAAAAATTGTGTAGAAGTTAAAAAAAGAGATAAGAAAAAAGTAAGTTTAATTTCTCCTTCTAAAATAAAAAATCTTAAATTTTAATTATGATGACGTTTAACGAGTTTTTAGAAAAAATTAGAAATATGTTTTTTCATGATATTGCGATTGATTTAGGAACAACTAATTCCTTAGTTTATGTTCGAGGCAGAGGTATTGTAATGCAAGAACCCTCAGTAGTAGCAGTTAATCAAAAAACAGGTCAGATTTTAGCAATTGGAGAAGAAGCTAAAAAAATGGTTGGTAAAACTCCATCTCATATTGTGGCTACCAGACCTTTAATTTCTGGTGTAATTTCTGATTTTGATGTTACAGAACAAATGCTTCGTTATTTTATTGAAAAGGCTCGAACAAAACAATTTATTTTAAATCCAAGACCAAGAGTGATTATTGGAATTCCATCTGGCGTAACAGAAGTAGAAAAAAAAGCAGTTTCTGATGCGACTAAAAATGCTGGAGCCAGAGAGGTTTTCCTGATTGAAGAGCCAATGGCCTCAGCAATTGGGGCTCGACTTCCGGTTCAGGAACCAGGGGGAATTTTTATAGTTGATATTGGGGGAGGCACAACGGAAGTAGCTGTTATCTCTTTAGGAGGATTGGTTTTGTCAAAAAGCTTAAGAATAGCTGGAGACAGACTGGATCAAGATATAGTTCAATTTGCCGAACAAGAATATAAATTATTAATTGGACCGCGTACAGCTGAAACAATTAAAATTGGAATTGGTTCTGCATTTCCTTTAAAAGAAAAAAAAGAAATGCCAATGAGAGGCAGAAACTTGGTAACTGGTCTTCCAGAAGAAATTTTAGTTTCTGATGAAGAAATCAGAAGAGCTTTAGAAAAATCAGTAAGGCAAATTATTTCTGAAATAAAAAGCGCTGTTGAAGAAACGCCACCAGAATTATTAGCCGATATAATGGGTTCTGGTATTCATTTGGCTGGAGGAGGTTCCCTTTTGCGCGGATTAGATGTTTTAATTCAAAAAGAAACTAAGATTCCAACTAAAAGGGTTGAAGACCCAATGACTGCTGTGGTGAGAGGGGCAGGCATGGTTTTAGAAGAGCTTGATGAATTGCGAGATGTTCTGGTGGAAACAGAGTATTTAGAACCACCTAGATAAAACATGATTAGTAAAAAAGAGGTAAAACATATTGCGAAACTTGCAAGGCTTGGTTTATCAGAGAAAGAAATGGAAAAAATGGAGAAAGAGCTTTCTTCGATTTTAGAATATTTTGAAAAATTAAAAGAAGTAGATGTTTCTCAGGTAGAACCCACTTTTCATTCAGTTCCGATTGAAAACGTAATGAGAGAAGATGAAATAAACGCAAAGCGTGAAACACAAAGCGCAAAATTATTATATTTAGCGCCAGAGACTAAAGATGGTTATTTAAAAGTTAAGTCAATTTTTAAAGATGCAGCTAATTGAATTAACAATTAGTCAGGCTCATAAGGGTTTGTTGAAAAAAGAATTTTCTGCTTTAGATCTTTGCAAAGCTTATTTAGACAGAATAAAAAACAGGGATAAAGAGATTTTTGCCTACTTAACAGTGAGTGAGAAGCTGGCTTTATCTCAGGCTCAAAAAGTGGATGAAATGATTGCCAAAGGAGGGGAGATTCCATTACTTGCCGGAATCCCAGTAGCTGTTAAAGATCTTTTAATGGTTAAAGGTCTTAAATGTACTGCTGGTTCTAAAATATTAGAGAATTATATTGCTCCTTATGATGCTACAGTTATTAAAAAGCTTAAAGCTCAGGGAGCAGTGATATTGGGAAAGACTAATATGGATGAATTTGCCATGGGTGCTTCCGGAGAACGTTCTGCTTTTGGTCCTACTAAAAACCCTTATGATTTAACAAGGGTTCCTGGCGGATCTTCATCTGGATCAGCTGCAGCAGTTGCTGATAATATGGCTTGTTATGCACTTGGTACTGATACAGGAGGTTCTATTCGTCAACCTTCTTCTTTTTGTGGAACAGTTGGTATTAAACCAACATATGGGGCAGTATCTCGTTATGGGCTTATGGCAATGTGCTGCTCTTTAGACCATGTTGGGGCTATAACAAAAACAGTTAATGACGCTAAAATTGTGTTTGATGCTATTAAGGGGAAAGACCCTTTGGATTCTACTAGTGTTGAGCCAATATCAAATGCTAAAGCCCAAATGCTGAAAATTAATGAGTTAAAGATTGGTATTCCTAAAGAATATTTTATTGAGGGAATTGATCCTGAAGTGGAAAGATTGGTAAAACAAGCTGTTAAAAAGTATGAACAAATGGGAGCCAAGGTTCAAGAAATAAGTTTGCCACATACAGAATATGCAATAGCAACTTATTATATTATTGTGCCCAGCGAGATTTCAGCTAATATGGCCAGATATGATGGCATAAAATATGGATATTCAACAGTGAAAAGTAAAAAGCATAAGTCACAAGATTTATTGGATGTTTATTTAAAGAGCAGAGCAGAGGGTTTTGGTGAAGAGGTAAGAAGGAGAATAATTATTGGAACATATGCTTTGTCATCAGGCTATTATGATGCCTATTATTTAAAAGCTCAAAAAGTGCGTACTTTAATCAAAAGAGATTTTGAAAAAGCTTTTGAAAAAGTTGATATAATTTTAGCTCCCACTACTCCAACACCAGCTTTTAAAATAGGAGAAAATGTTTCTGATCCTCTGACAATGTATCTTTGCGATGTTTTTACTGCTCCATTAGATTTGGCTGGATTGCCAGGTATTTCTATTCCTTGTGGTAAAATTAATAATCTACCTGTTGGACTTCAGGTTATGGGAAACTATTTTGAAGAAGAGAAGGTATTTCAAGTAGCCCAAATTTTTGAAGAAAATAAATAATTTTTAATCATATGAGCATTTCTGATATTATTTCATATTTAGTCTCGCCGTCTCTTCAGGAAAAACTCTTACCAATCAGGGTTATATTTATATTTTTTGGGGTAGTTTTTTTAGGTGGGACTATTTGGTTTTTCTTTTTTACCAAATGGTTTAAAGAGATGTTTTGGCAGGACTTTATGGAAATTTTAACTTATAAACCATATTGGATTAAAAAAACTTCTGGTAAATGGCATAAAATTGCTGAAAGATTAAAAAAGGGTCAGGAAAATGAATATAAATTAGCCTTTATTGAAGCAGATCAAATGCTTGATAATAATTTAGAGAAAATGGGTTATCAGGGTACTAGTTTGGGCCAAAGATTAGAACCGATTAAAGCCGAAACCATTTCTAATATTGAAGATGTTTGGAAAGCCCATAAAATCAAGAATAATATTGTTCATGACCCTAATTATAAATTGACTTTAGACCAAGCACAAAAAGCTTTGAATATTTATAAGAAAGCCTTGCATGAATTAGGAGTGTTTTAATTGACTTTTATCTAAAAATTAAATACAATATTAAGTACGAAGCGGCGTGGAGGAGTAGTACCTTGCCAGGCTCATAACCTGGAGGCCCTGGTGCAATTCCAGGCGCCGCAACATGTTTTTTGGGGCGGTGTAGCTCAGTGGTAGAGCAGTGGCATCATAAGCCATGGGTCGGGGGTTCAATTCCCTTCACCGCTACATTGGGCTCGTAGTGTAGTTCGGTCAACACGTCTCCCTGTCACGGAGAAGATCGCCGGTTCAAATCCGGTCGGGCCCGCATTGTATAAAATTGCATATATTTGGATGAAATTAGATAGAAAAAAATCGCCAATAGAGCGGTTTTTTGATATAATAATAAAGTAGAAGAAATTCAGAGTTAACACATTTTTTATTATTAAGTAATAAATTAAACACTATGCAAGAATTTATCATTAACATCATTAAACAAAACTCAGTAGATATTATCTGGATCATTATTTTGTTCTTTTTTGGCAAATTAATTTTGAAATTAATCATGAAACGACTATCGCGGATAGTTGACGATGGAGATGATGCACATGTTTCTCAAAAAGAAAAGAGAGCAGAAACTCTGGGTCATATTATTGTATCAATTGGAAATATTTTTATTTACGCCATAATTTTGTCTATGGTTATAAATTTATTCGGTGTTGACATAAGGCCGATTTTGGCGGGCGCTGGTGTTATCGGGTTGGCCATCGGTTTTGGCGCTCAATCATTAGTCAAGGATTTCGTTTCCGGACTTTTTATTTTAATTGAAAATCAATATGACATTGGCGATAAAGTAAAAATAGGCAGTTCTGAAGGGAATGTTATTAGAATCACAATGCGTTCGACTGTATTGAGAGACGAAGAAGGGAAAACATATTATATATCCAATGGGTCAATTAAAAATGTAATTAATATGTCCCAGTACAAAAATTCCTCGTAAGTAAGTAGAATATATATTTCATTCAGTATTCAGAGCTAGATTAAAAAATCGCCAAACAGGCGGTTTTTTTGTATAATAAAATAAAGGTCTATAAATTAAGCTTTATAAAAATATGAAAAAAATAGTTTTAATTACAATATTATTGTTTTTATTACTCTCTTCTGGAATACAGGTTTCAGCTCAGGAAGCTGACTTGCCGTCTCCAGGGCTTTTGCCTGATAGTCCATTTTACTTTCTGGAGATAATTGCTGAAGAAATTGGCACTTTCTTTACCTTCGGTGACCTTAAAAAAGCTGAAAGACATGCTGCCCTAGCTGCTGAAAGACTAGCTGAAGCCCAAGTTATCGCAGGAAAAGGGAAACCAGAATTAACAGAAAAAACTTTGGCAAGATATGAAAATCAATTAGAAAAAAGTATGGCTCGGGCAGAAAAAGCACAAACTAAAGGCGAGAATATTGAAAAAGTTATGGAAGTTTTGGCTAGAGTCGGCCAGGCAACCTCTAAACATTTGGAGGTTTTAGCTGAAGTTTATGAGAAAGTTCCTGAGCAGGCAAAACCAGCCATTGAAAATGCAATGAAGGTTTCAGTAAAAGGACACGAAAAAGCAGTTGAGGCATTAAAAGCACAAAATGCTTTGGGTGATGTTCCAGAAGAAGCCACTTTGCCAGTTCAGGTTCCACAAGAAGTAAGAGAGAGGGTTCAAACGAGAGTTCAGCAGGAATTAGAAATAGAGAGAGTTGAACGGGCAAAAGAGAGTGGTTTTCAGAGCTTTGAGTCGTTTAGAGCTTTCTGTATAGAACAGGGAGCACCACCAGAGATGTGTGCATCATTTGTGAATGATCTTCAGAACCTTGGATTGTTTGGAACTTTCTGTGCAGAACCGGGAAGATTTCCACCAGAGATGTGTGAGAATATTCCTCCCGAGGGCTTTAAATCATTTGAACAGATTGAAGCTGTCTGTATAGTGGCAGGAGGAACGCCAGAGCTATGTTCATCGGTTGAGGCTAAATGTAGGGAGGCGGGAGTAACAACACCAGACGAGTGTTTTCTTGTTCTTATGACTGCTACGACATCGTCTTCCGCTGCGCCTACTTTGCCAGAAGAAGAAATGGAAGGAGAGGAATAAAACTGATACAAGATTTATCTTAAACAGGTTCTAACTATGTCCAACCAGCCCCGCAGATTGTATATATATGTAATTGAATGAAATTGCATAAAATCCGAGCTTTTGTTCGGATTTTTTTGTAAAGCAGGTCTGCATACACATTATGTTCTGGATGTTGACAACAATTTCTATATCAACTAAAATACCCATGGTCGACAATGTTAAAAATTAAACTTATAGAAAAAAGATATAAATGAACGAAGAATTTAAAAAAGAAATAATAGCTTTAAAGTCTGTTCTTAACCAAGTCCTCTCTCTCTATAAGCTGATACACGCTGATCAAATAGAAGTTGCTAAAGAGAAAGCATTAGCCAGTGGGCCTAGAAAAAAAGTCTATAATTTATGTGATGGTACAAAAGGAGTTACTGAAATTGCAAAAATCCTTAAAGTTGAACAGCCGAGTGCTACTTATCATTTAACAAAACTTTCTGAATTGGGATTTATTGCTAGTGAAACAAGGAAAGGGAAAAAATATTTTTTTAAATTAATTTAAGCTCAACAAAACAGTATGAACGAAAATGAAAACATACAAAGCATCACAAGTAGACTCGATGTGATAATTAAGCTTTTATTAAGTTATCTCACTCAAAACAAAAAGGAGAAAACACAGATAACTTTAGTTTGTTTAGTTAAAGAATTTAGACAGTTAGGTTTTAATAATTCAGAAATTGCACGTTTCCTGGGGCGGAATAAAGAACAGATAGCTAAACTGGCATATGAGAATAAAAGAAGAAAAAAGGAAAAGAATAAAAAGAAAAAATAAAATGATTAAAAAGCAAGAAAAAAAATCTGAAATCGGAGAAATTATAGAGTTACTAAAAAAACTTTTAATCATTGAGCTAGGCAAAACAGGAATGCCACAACGAGATATTCGGAAAGTGGTTGGGATAGATATTAACAAGGTGAATAGGCTTGTAAAACACATTAAACGAAAGAAATAAGGACTACTTGAAGTAGAGTAAATACTCTTTAAATTGAGAAAAAAGTATGCCCGCACCAATTAATGTTTCAGATATAAGATCAAATCTAAATGAACAAATCGTTCATGCGGTTAGAGTTATTGGTCGCTCAAAACAGCGACTTGCTATTTTTAAAGCAATATACAGAGGGAAAAAAAAGATAAAAACTGTAAAGGAATTATGTTCCGTCTTAGCTAATCCAGATATACGCCAACGAGAAGTACGTGTGTTACAGATGGGTGGAGAATTAGCCACGGATCAGATAGTTAGTCAAGTAAAAGACAAAAAAACAGGAAGAGTCGCCTATGCAAAGATAAAATTTTATTCTAAACATTACAAAAAAATTATTAAACTTGTTCTTAATCCAGAAAAGATAAAAAAAATTCCTACTAAACAAAGACCTTTATTGGATAACATTCCTATTAAAATTTTGGTCCAGCCTAAAATAAAGAAAAATTATAAATTTATAACAATTGACGATATTGACTCTTTTAAGTTGGTTCAAAAAATCTCTAACATATTACCATTAGCTAAAAAATTACCGGAAAACAAGATTAAGAGAGGTTTTCAAAAGATTATTAGGGAGAGTGGTATTTTTAAGGATTGGGCTGGTGAGAAAAATGATCTTTACTCAACAAAAATAAAAATTAAAAATAAAAGATTTCCAGTGGCTATTGCTTTTAAGGGACGGGGTACTAAAGGAAAACTCACCCCTGAGAAAATGGGAAAAAGAGCAGATCAAATACAACGTTTGTTTTTAAGTCCAGCCCAGGTTTTTTTAGTCGTTTATAATGGCCAGATTGATCAAAGCATTCTAGCTCAAATGCAGGTTTTTGCATTAGGAAAGGCGATGTCTGGTCAAAAAATTTATTATGGCATTATTGATGGGGATGACTTAAACAAACTAGTCCAGGCCTATAAGAAGTTTTTTTTGTAGATTCGGATTAGTTAGATGAAGGAGAGATATACTAAGTTACAGCTGATAATCTTATCGACTCTATTACTGGAAAATTATCCCAAAACCAGTTTCTAACGTTGTCTCTCAGCCGTAGCTTACGAGCGAGGCCAACCAGGGGAACCAACTTTTTGGCCCAAGAGTTTTTCTCGGGTTTTTGGTATAATAAATCTATGAAAGAAAAAATTAAAAATTTTCAAAATAATAAATAATATGGAAGACAAAATACACAAAACACTTAAAATTTTAGAGGATTCTGCTTCAGAAAAAAAACTTGTTAATTATAATATTTTATATGAACAAATTAAACTAAACAGAGAAGATCCATCTGATAGAAATGAGGGTGCTAAAATTTTAGCAGAGGTGAACCGTATCACGATGAAAAAAAATAAAACAATGCTTTCTGCTATCGTCACCTTGAAAGGTGAGGAAAGCCCCGCCTATGGTTTCTATAACCTTGCAATAGAATTAAACTTATTGAAAAAATCTGCTAATGAAATAGATAAACTTAGTTTTTGGGCAAAACAAATCAAAAAAGTATTTAAGGTATATGGAAAACAATAAAGAATTTTATCTTGTTGAAGAATTAGTAAAAGAGTTAAGAATTTCTAATGTCACATAAGGTATATAGTGCGACGTTTTTATATAAAACACGATCCTGTGTTTTTGTACAATAATACCTTGACTTCTTTTGATTTTAGAAAGAATATAAATAAATACTATCTTTTTTCAATAACTAATCATGAAATTATCAAAACAACGCCCCTATAATTATCTTGATTATTTTTCTGTATATAAAAATTCAAGTGCTTTTGATACGATAAATACAGTAGATGAAGAATTGTGGTTTAGATTAAACTCCTTGCGAGTGAAAGATATTGCACAAGATTTTCTGTATCCATTACACCCACGCAAATCACTATCTTCAAGAGAAAAACTATCAACTAAGCTAGTAAAATTTATTGAACAGGCCGAATTTTTTTATAAAAAAGCGAATGAATCCCCAATTGAAGTTAGTCCTCTTTTATATTATTATGGAATGCTAAACTTAACTAAGGCTTATATAATAAGTAGAAAGCCCTCTTTGCTTAGAAATGATCTAGACCTTAAACATGGACTAAGCGATCCAAATGGAACAAAAAAATCATATACTTTATCAAAAGAATCTTTAAATATTCAGGGAAGGGGAGTCTTTGCCAGTTATTATGAATGCCTAATGAATAAAAAAATAAGGCGTTCGGGATTTAATAATATCTCTATTAAATTGCTAATTAGTTACTGTGTCGATATAAGCGCAGAATATAGTGAATTATTTAAAAAGAAGAGAAATCTAATCCACTGCGCTGTATATGTTGTAAGAAACAATAAAAAGAAGGGGTGGTCAATGATATATTTCGACAAAAAATCACTAAAAGAAAGAAATATCAGTATAACAAATTTAATAGAAAGAGCGCCTAGTTTAGCAAATTATAAAAGAGTTAAATCTCCTGACAAAAAAAATAATAAATCTTTTGTCATCTTTCAGCACAAAGAACAATTCAATGCTCCAAATTATAAAACGCTTAGAAGTGGAGGTTATGAACAACTTAAAAATTTCCTTTTTTGTCCTCATTTTGTTTTTGAAAAAAATCACAGGCAGAATTACAGTCTTCCCCTGTTGTGCTCTTCAAGCCCATCGCCCATTGCACATCGCCTTCCCGAGTCAATGATAATATATATGATAATTTTCTATCTTGGCTCATTGGTGCGCTATCATCCTTATGTGCTTAGTAATTTGTTCAACACCAAAGAAGGATGGATACTAGAATCATTCATTAGAACATGTCCAAAAAAATTTCTAAGATCTATGGTCTGTAATATTTTTGATACAGAATTTATTATTAATCCGAAATGATAATTGTACAAAATTTAATAGGCAATACAAAACCACCGGGGTAGAGGACTGGTGGTTTTTAATTTTGGCGCAATGCATGTTGTAGAAATTCCTGAGGAACTGTCCGGAGGAGCTAAGCTCCTCTTTGTGATAAAAATCGCTAAATAGGCGATTTTTTGGTAGAATTTAAATATGAATGGAAACAAATTTATAAGATTAAATATAGCATTTAAGCTTCCCAAGAATATAGCAGAAAGGGCGATAGCTTTAAGCCGTGGAATTAGTCAAAACAATGAGGAGAGTTTTGTTCTTGATAGTATCCAATTTCATCCCCACATAACAATTTATTCACCCGAATATCCTGGAAAGAATTTAGATAAAGTTTTAGAAAAGACAGCAGAAATTGCCAGGAACACAGAAAAAGTTAATTTAATATCAAAAGGAATAAGTAGTGGTCAAGGATTTATCAGTGTAAAATTTGATTACACGCCAGAGCTTAAAAAAATTCACGAAGAAGTCGTATTAAAACTTAATCCTTTAAGAGAAGAACATCTGCGAAAGAAATATACTGCTGATGATTATAAGATGAGATTTACCTCAGAACAACAAAAAAACATTAAGGAATATGGATACCCCAATTCAATGAGTTTATATTTTCCTCACTTAACAGTAGTGAGATTAAAAGACGAATTACTAGCTGAAACTATATCAGAAGAAATTAGATGGGATATCTCTGAGTTTATAGTTGATAAAATCGCTATTTATAAAATGGGAGAGCACGGAACTTGTAGGGAATTAGTTAAAGAAATTTCTCTAAGATAAATTCTAACATCGTTCAGCCCCCAAAACAGAATAGGACTCGAGCTTTAATCTCGTACAAGGTATATTATGCGTCACTTTGCTTTTTTTTTGCTTGAGTTTTTTTATTATCAAAAATTGCCAAAATTCATGAAAGCACAAAAAACCCATCGCCAGAAGAGCATCATATAGAGTATATAAAAAGGGTTTACATTTGTAGTAAATAATTATAATATATTTATAATGGCAAATAAATCCGAAAAAACTCGCGAGAGATTGTTAGAAGAAATTAAAAAACTGCTTATATTACAGCTTCATAGGGGCGGTGCTTCTAATAAAGAAATTGGAGCAATTTTAGATGTTTCCTACAAGACAATTGAGAGAATGCTTCCGAAAAATTCTAAAAAAAAGAAAAAAAATAGATAATAATATAAATAAAACTATGGTAAAACAAAAAAAAGAATTAATAGAAAAAAGCTTTGAATCAATAGAGGAAAAGCTGGATATAATTATTCGTATTCTTGGGCTACAAGTGGGCACTGATACTGATAAAAGTCTTACTGAACGAGTGGGTTTGCTTAACCTTGCTGGAGTTGATAATAAAACAATTGCAAAAATTTTAAGAACAAAAACATCAATTGTTCGTGCTTTAATATCTCAATTCAAGAAAAAATAATAATATAAAATTATGAAAAAGGAAAACGGAGATAAACGCATTGAAAATTTATTAGCGTTAATTCTTTTAAACTCTCTTAAAGGAGCGAAAATCGGCGAAAAAGCCTTGCAATTAAGTTTAGCTGGGTTTTCAAATATAGAGATTGCAAATTTCTTACGGACCTCGGCACAAGTCGTTGCTAATGCTTTATCTGAGGTACGAAAGAAAAAAAAGAAAGGAAGGAACAGGAAGTCGAAAATTAAATAAAAAAGTAGATTATGCCTCGGATTGTTGATTTTAGGAAAAAACCACAGTTTGTCATTGAAAATGTCTCCAATAATGGAATTTACTTAGGAAAAAGGATATACTGGAAACTCTATGCTGTCGAAAATTTTTATAGGGTTATAATACATTCAATTTTGTCGGTTGAGATTAATTCGGATTGGTGGTCTATAGCCACCCCTCCACCTATTCAACGAAAAGCAGAAAAACTGAAAGAAAATTATTTGAAGAAATCTTGGCACACTCTGCCAGGAAAACATTTTATTTATTTTACTGACTTAAGCAATCTAAATGAAATTGCAAGAATCAATTCAGGATTTTTTATCCCAATAATTCCTACCATAGACGAGTGGATTTTTAAAATTGAAGACATAAGATTACCTCGAAACATAATTGCTCATATGAATTTTCCTAACAAAGCAGATCGGCAACGAATAAGTGTTATTTATGAAGATTTCAAAGCGCTTATAAAACACATCCAAGACAAATACGGTACAATATTAAAATTAAAAGCGCCAAGATAAATTCAAGATATATTAAAGTATATAGAACCTTAATAATATTGTGCGACATTTAATGGGTGATATAAAACCACTAGGCTCGCCCGTAGGCCTCGCCCGTTGGGCTATGCCCGAGGGGGTAGAGGACTGGTGGTTTTTTGATTTAATTCAATATAAAATAGGTTCTAACATTGTCTCTCAGCCGTAGCTTACGAGCGAGGCCAACCAGTCTCGTCATGCACTTTTAAAGGTGCATTTTGTTGTTTTTTTTTATCCACAGAAAAGAATTGATTTTAGCTTAATTTTAAGGTAAAATAACTATAGATAATTATATGTTAAAAGAGATAAATAATATCAAAAATCAAGCGGCAAAAGAGGTAAAAAAAGCTAAGGATTTAAAGGATTTGGATAGGGTTTTTAAAAAATATTTAGGTAAAAAAGGCCAAATTACCAAGGTTTTAAGGTCTTTAAAAGATCTATCAAAGATAAAAAGAGCAAAAACAGGTAAAGCAGCCAATGAGCTTAAACATTTTTTAAAAACAGAGATTGATCAAAAAGCTCAGGAAATTGAAAGTAAAATTAAAAAGAAAGCTAAAAAAGAAAAATGGATTGATATTACTCTTCCTGGTAAAAGAATAGAGATTGGTCATCTTCATCCCTTAACTCAAGCTCGAAGAGAAGTTGAAAACATTTTTCAATTGTTAGGTTTTTCAGTTATTGATGGTCCAGAGATTGAAACTGAGTGGTATAATTTTGATGCTCTTAATATTCCTAAAGACCATCCAGCCAGAGATCTTTGGGATACTCTTTATTTGAAAGATGGAAAACTGCTTCGAACCCATACTTCGCCCAATCAGGTTAGATTTATGGAAAAAAATCAACCGCCTCTAAGAATTATTGTGCCCGGTAGGACTTTTAGATATGAAGCTACTGATGCCAGTCACGAAGTTAATTTTTATCAGATTGAAGGGCTTATGGTAGATAAAAAAGGAAAAGTAACTATAGCTAATTATAAGGCGATTATTAAAGAATTTTTAGAAAGATTTTTTGGTCAACCAACTAAGATTCGTTTAAGACCAAGCTATTTTCCGTTCACTGTTATTTCTTTTGAAATGGATGTTTCCTGTCCTATTTGTGATGAAAAGGGATGTTCTACTTGTGGAAATTCTGGCTGGGTAGAATTAATGGGAGCAGGTATGGTTCATCCTAATGTTTTTAAATATTCGGGTCTAAATCCTCAAAAATGGCAAGGATTTGCTTTCGGAATGGGTTTGGAAAGGCTAACAATGATAAAGCAAAGAATCAAAGATATTAGGTTTTTTTATAATAATGATATTAGGTTTTTAAAACAGTTTTAAATTATGTTGTTTTCTTATAATTGGCTTCAAAGTTTAATAAAAAAGAAATTACCTAAACCAAAAAAGTTGGTTGAGCTTTTAACTATACATTCTTTTGAGGTTGAAGATGTTAAAAAAAAGGGAAATGATTTTGTTCTTGATATCAATGTGCTTCCTAACAGAGCTTCTGATTGTTTTTCTTTTATTGGTATAGCCAGAGAATGTGCTGCTCTTTTGGGTATTCAATATAATGAACCCAGTGTTAAATTGGTTGAAGATAAGAAAGTTAAAGCTAAAAATTTTGTTTCAATACAAGTTAAGAACAAAAACGATTGTCCTCGATATAGTGCTGGAGTAATGATTGATATTAAGGTTGGACCATCTCCAAAATGGATGCAGCAAAGATTGAACGTTTGTGGTTTGCGTCCGATTAGTAATATCGTAGATATTGCTAATTATGTAATGTTAGAAACAGGTCAACCTTTGCATGCCTTTGATTTAGACAAGATTGCTGAACAGAAAATAATTGTTAGAAAAGCAAAGAAAGGAGAAAAGATTCTTACTTTAGATGATGAAAAATATGATTTAGACAAAGATATTTTATTGATTGCTGATAAAAAAGGACCTTTAGCAATTGCTGGTATTAAGGGAGGTAAAAGAGCTGAAATTGATAAAAAGACCAAAAGAATAGTCTTAGAATCTGCTAATTTTAATCCAAAAACTATTCGTTCAAGCTCTAAAAAAATCAAACTTAAAACAGATGCTTCCTGGCGTTTTGAGCATGGGATTGATCCTAATTTAACTGAAATAGCAATTAATAGGGCTTTAGAGTTAATTCAAGAAATTGCAGGAGGTCAAATAGCTCAAGGTTTGGTTGATTATTATCCTAAAAAGGTTTCTGCTAAAACAATAAAATTAGATTTGGCAGATGTTGAAGGTATGTTGGGGGTTAAGATTTCTGATAAGGCAATTAAGAACATATTAAATAAGTTAGGGTTTGAAATTTTTGAAGTAAAAGCTGGGAAAGTTAAAGTTAAAATACCAACTAGAAGATTAGATATTTCAATACCAGAAGATTTGATTGAGGAAATAGGCAGAATCTTTGGTTTAGAAAAAATTCCTTGTCTTATGCCTCAGGTTTCTTTAACCTCTCCGACAAGAAATCTTGATATTTTCTGGTTAAATTTTATCAAAAATATTTTAAAAGAAGTGGGATTTTTTGAAGGTTATAATCGTTCTTTTATCAGTCAAAAAGATGCTGATATTTTTAAATATAAATCACTTAAACTAATAGAGCTAAAAAATCCACCCAGTGCTGATTATCAGTATTTAAGACCAAATTTAATTATTAATCTTTTAAAAAACGTAAAAGAAAATCAAAAGTTTTCTAAAGGAATTAAAATTTTTGAGCTTGGTAAGGTATTTAAAAAGAAAAAATCTTATAAAGAAAAAAGAATGCTTGTTGGATTGTTAGAGGGAGGGGATTTTTATGAAGTTAAGGGTATGATTGATTTGCTTTTTAATAAATTAGGAATTAGTAATGTTTGGTATGATGATTATCAGGTTTCGCCAGAAGATTCAAAGATTTCTATTTGGAATTCCAAGATTTGCGCTGAGATTAAAGTAGATAATCAAGAAATTGGATTTTTGGGAGAAATTTCTAAGAATCTTCTTGAGAACTTAAAGATAAAGAATAAGTTAGTAGGTTTTGAGCTTGATTTTGAAAAATTAAAAGAAATTGCCTCTCAAGAAAGTGCTTACTCTCCTGTTTCTGTTTATCCAGCCGCAATTAGAGATCTAGCAGTTTTAGTTCCAAAAGAAACTAAAATAATAGAGGTTTTTAACATTATTAATATTTCAGGCGGCAAACTGATAAAAGATATTGATGTTTTTGATATTTATGAGGGAGAAGAAATTTCAGAGAATAAAAAGAATTTTGCTTTTCATTTGATTTATCAGGCAGAAGACAGAACCTTGAAAGCTAACGAAATAAACAAAATTCATAAAAAAATAATTAAGACTTTGGAAAAAAATCCAGAGTGGCAAGTAAGGAAATAATTATGGCTCGCAAAAAAACAAAAATTAAAAAAACAGTAAGAAAGAAAAAGGTAATTAGAAAAACCAAATCTTCTGACTATACGTCTAAGGATATTTTTGTCTTAAAAGGTTTGGAACCGGTTCGTAAAAGGCCAGCCATGTATATTGGCACAACTGGTCCCGAAGGACTTCATCATTTGATATACGAAATAGTAGATAATAGTATTGATGAAGCAATAGTTGGTCATTGTGATGAAATAACACTTACTCTTTTACCTAATAATCAGATTAAAGTAGTTGATAATGGGAGAGGAATTCCAGTTGATATTCATTCTCAGACCAAGAAATCAAGCTTAGAAACAATCATGACTACTTTGCATGCCGGAGCTAAGTTTGGAGGCAAAGCTTATCAGGTTTCTGGTGGTTTGCATGGAGTAGGAATATCTGTTGTTTGCGCTTTGTCTAAATACATGAGAGCTGAAATTTGTCGGGATGGTAAAAAATATGCTCAAGAGTATGCTAGGGGTAAGGTTAAAACTAAAGTTCAAAAAGTTGGCAATTGTCGAGGAACTGGTACTACTATTATTTTTGAACCTGATGAGCAAATCTTTAAAGAAATCAATTTTAGTCTTAAAAAAATATTAGATCATTTACGTCAACAAGCCTATTTAACCAAAGGAGTAAGAATTGTTGTTCAAGACTGGAGAGAAAAAGAGAAAAAAGAACACACATTTTATTTTGAAGGAGGAATTGTTTCTTATGTAAAACATTTAACCCGGGGAAGAACTCTTCGTAATCCTCATATTTTTTATGGCGCAGGGCCCAAAAATGGAGTTCTTGTTGAGGTGGCTCTTTGTTATACCAAAGAGTTTGAATTTTATGAAGAGTCTTTTGCTAATAATATTCATACTAAAGAAGGAGGAAGTCATTTAACAGGTTTTAGAACAGCCTTAACGCGAACCCTGAACGATTATGCTCGGAAAAATAATTTATTAAAAGAAAATGATACTAATTTGTCAGGCCAGGATGTGAGAGAAGGATTAACAGCTATTATTTCGGTTAAAATAAAAGAGCCGCAGTTTGAGGGACAAACTAAATCAAAATTGGGTAACACAGAAGCTCGATTAGCAGTTGATTCTTTGGTCTCAGAAACATTGATGGACTTTTTAGAAAGAAACCCTCAGGATGCTAAGGCAATTATTGAAAATTGTCTTTTATCTCAAAAAGCCAGAAATGCAGCTAGGGCAGCTAGAGAAACAGTTCTGAGAAAGGGAGTCTTAGATGGTTTATCTCTTCCTGGAAAATTAGCTGATTGCACTTCAAAAGATCCTGAAAAATCAGAACTTTACATTGTTGAGGGCGAGTCGGCCGGAGGGTCAGGAAAGCAGGCCAGAAATAGGAGATTTCAAGCTATTTTACCTTTAAGAGGCAAGATACTGAATATTGAAAGAGCGCGTTTAGATAAAATTCTAGCGTCAAAAGAAATTAAATCTTTAATCATTGCTTTAGGAACATCAATTGGTGAAGATTTTAATTTAGAAAAAACAAGATATCATAAGATTATTATTATGACTGATAGTGATGTTGATGGCCGTCATATTACTACTTTGCTCTTGACATTATTCTATCGTTACTTTAAACCAATAATTGAGGCTGGTTTTCTATATATTGCTCAACCCCCTCTTTATCAAATTCGGGCTGGAAAACAACTGGAATATGTTTATACTGAAGATGAGAAGGATAGGTTGATCAAAGAAATTAAGAAAAAGAAGGTGTCTAAAATTAATATTCAGCGATACAAAGGTTTAGGAGAAATGAATCCAGAACAGCTTTGGGAAACAACCATGAATCCAGAAAATAGAATTTTATTACAGGTGAATATTGAATCAGCTCACCGAGCCGATAGAATTTTTGATATTTTAATGGGCAAAGAAGTTGCTCCACGCAAGAAATTTATCCAAACGCATGCTAAAAAAGTTAAGAATTTAGACATTTAAAATATGAAAATTAAAAAAATTAAAGCATTTTTTAAAGAAGCTTGGTTTGAATTGAAAAAAGTGAACTGGCCTAGTCGTAAAGAAACTATAAGATATACATTGATTGTGATTCTTGTTTTAACAATAGTTGCCTTATATTTAGGAGGAGTTGACTTTTTATTTACTAGATTATTAAATAAGTTGATACAATAATTATTTATGCCAAAGCAACAAACTTCTCAAGAAAAAAATTGGTATGTACTTCATACTTATTCTGGTTATGAAGAGGCAGTAGCTAAAAACCTTAAACAAAGGATTGAAAGTTTAGGTATGGAAGATAAAATTTTTAATGTTTTGGTACCAAAAGAGAAAAAGATTAAAATAAAAAACAGCAAGAGAAGGGTGGTTGAAGAAAAAATTTATCCTGGTTATGTTTTAGTGGAAATGATTGTGACTGATGATTCTTGGTATGTGGTGAGAAATACTCCCAATGTAACTGGATTTGTGGGGGCAGGTACTGTTCCTATTCCGGTTTCTAAAGCAGAAATTGATAATTTAAAGAAAAGAATAGGCGTTGAAGCTCCCAAGTATAAGATTGAAGTTAAGGTGGGGGATTCAATTAAGATTATTGATGGTCCCTTTAAAGATTTTGATGGTAAGGTTTCAGAGATTGATCAAGAAAAAGGAAAAGTAAAAGTATTAATTAATATGTTTGGAAGAGATACTCCAGTTGAATTGGATTCTCTTCAAATAAAAAGACTATAGAATGGCCAAAGAAATAATTGCTAATGTTAAAATTCAAATTCCAGCTGGTAAAGCAACTCCAGCCCCTCCAGTAGGACCTTCGCTGGCTCCACACGGCTTAAATATTGCTGAGTTTTGTCAGCAGTTTAACGATGCAACTCAAGGTGAGCAGGGAGCAATAATACCAGTAGAAGTTATTATTTATGAGGATAGAACTTTTGATTTAAAAATAAAGAAACCTTTGACTTCTCACCTTATTAAAAACATGTTGGGGATTGAAAAAGGTTCTGGTTTTCAGAAAAAGACAAAAGTTGGTAAAATGACCAAAGCTCAACTTAGAGAAATTGCTCAAAAGAAAATGTCTGATTTTAATACTACTGACATTGAGGCTGCTATGAAGATTGTGGCTGGAACAGCAAAATCAATGGGGATTGAGATTATGGATTAAATATATGAAAAGATTATCAATAGATGAATATTTTCTTAAAATTGCTTCAGTGGTAGCTGAACGTTCAACTTGCTTAAGGCATCATATGGGAGCAGTAGCAGTTAAAAATAAATACATTTTAACTACAGGTTATAATGGAGCAGCTGCTGGTTTAAAAGATTGTTTAGAACTGGGCTGTTTGAGAGATGAGAATAGTATTCCTTCTGGTACTCAACATGAAATTTGTCGGGCAATTCACGCTGAACAAAATGTTATTATTCAAGCAGCTCTACATGGTGCTTCTATTGAAGGAGCTACTATTTACTGTACCCATACTCCTTGTATAATTTGCGCCAAGATGTTGGTGAATGCAAAGATAAAAAGATTCGTATCGTTTGGAAAATATGCTGATAATTCTTTTGTGGATCTTTTCAAGCAGGCTGGTATAAAAGTAGATATTCTGGAAAGACCAACTACTGAGATAACATTTTTGGATTAGTAAAATAAATGAAAAAGATTATTATTGGATTAACTGGAGAAATAGGGGCAGGCAAAGATACTTTTTGTGACCATGTAATAAAAGTATCTCAAGGGCCTGTTTTTTGTTTAAAGTTTTCTCAACCCTTATCAGAGGTTTTAAAAATTTTCTTTGATGAAGTTACTAGAAATGATCAACAATGGCTTGGTGTAGTTCTAAGAGAAAGGTTTGGAGAAGATATTTTAGCTAAAGCTCTATTGAAAAAGATAAACTCTATAGATAAAGGCATTATTCTTTTAAATGGGATTAGATATTGGCAGGAATATAATATGGTCAAGGATTTAGATGGTACAATGATCTATATTACAGCTGATTCTAAGCTAAGATGGCAAAGATTGCAGAACAGGGGAGAAAAAAAGGATGACAGCGCTCCTTATGAAAAATTCCTGGAACTAGAAAAAGCAGTAACCGAATCTTTGATTCAGGAAATGGGTAAAAAGGCTGATTTGAAAATTGAAAATAACGGTTCTTTGGAAGAATTTCATAAAAAAACAGATAATTTAATCAAAGATTTAAATAAAAATTAGATAAGCCGTTTTTTTTATACTATAATAAAAAAACTTAAAACCCATGAAAGAAAATTCTTATTCTGGAAAATTTATTGTTTTTGAGGGTATTGATGGTTCTGGCAAATCTACACAGAGTCGATTATTAAAAAACCATGTTGAAAAAGAGGGCTATATTGTTACTGCTACTGATTTTCCTCAGTACGGTAAAAAATCAGCAGGATTAGTAGAAGAATATTTGGCTGGTAAGTATGGTCAGTCTAGAGATGTAACACCTTATCAGGCTTCAATTTTTTATGCCTGTGATCGTTTTGATGCAAGTTTTAAGATAAGAAGATGGTTGCGAGAAGGGAAAATAATAGTTTCTGATAGATATATTGGTTCTAATGTTGGTCATCAAGGAGGTAAAATGAAAAACAAGTCTGAATGGAAAAAGTATTTAAACTGGCTTTTTGAACTAGAATATGGCTTATTTAATATACCAAAACCTGATATAACTATTATCTTGAAGTCCATTCCAGAGAAATCCCAATCTCTGACCGGGGATGAGCAAAAAATTAAAGAAAGAAAGCATTTAGAGGGAAAAAGTAAAGATATTCACGAGAAAGATTTAAGTCATTTAGCTGATGCTGAAAGATCATATATGGATTGGGCTCAAGAGTTTCCAGAAAAGAAATGTTTAATTGAGTGTTATAAGGATGGAGAATTATTATCGCCTGAGGTGATTCATGAAAAAGTTTGGGAAGAAGTTTTAAAGATATTGTAATTTTATGTATAAACCAACTATTGGATTAGAAATTCATATTGAGCTGAATACGAAAACAAAGATGTTTTGTGATTGTTTGAATGATCCAGACGAAAAAGAACCCAATCTAAATATTTGTCCTATTTGTATGGGTCATCCTGGCACCATGCCAGTTATTAATAGAGAGGCAGTCAGAAAAGTAATCAAAACCGGTTTGGCCATGAATTGCCAAATTCCTTATTTTTCAAAGTTTGATAGAAAAAGCTATTTTTATCCTGACTTGCCCAAAGGTTATCAGATTTCTCAGTATGACAAACCATTTTGTCAAAATGGTAACCTAGATATTATGGGAAAAAAGATTGGAATTACCAGGGTTCATTTAGAAGAAGATACCGGGCGTCTTATCCATCCAGAGAAAGCAGATTACTCCTTAGTAGATTTTAATAGAGCAGGAATTCCTTTAATGGAATTAGTGACTGAGCCTGATTTGAAATCAGCTCAAGAAGCTAAAAAGTTTGCTGAAGAATTAAAATTGATTTTGAAATATCTTGATGCTTCTGATGTTAATATGGAAAAAGGACAAATGAGGGTTGAAGTTAATATTTCTTTATCTAAAAATCCAAAGAAATTAGGAACAAAAGTTGAAATTAAAAACTTAAACTCTTTTAGAGCAGTTGAAAAATCAATTAAATATGAAATCAAAAGACAGACTCAAATATTAAAATCAGGAAAAAAAGTTGTTCAAGAAACCAGAGGATGGGACTCTATAAAAGAAATAACCAAAAGTCAAAGGGAAAAGGAATCAGCTCATGATTATAGATATTTTCCTGAACCAGACTTAGCTCCGATTAAATGGAAACAAAAAGATATTGAT